>ENA-ORNK01000847-ORNK01000847.1-human-gut-metagenome-genome-assembly--contig:-NODE-847-length-32365-cov-6.291365_pt1 | contig 32365 bp, 25 predicted proteins | sample MGYA00242115_ERZ509022 | MGnify/ENA primary metagenome ERZ509022 (study PRJEB26280, sample SAMEA2338690) | human gut metagenome | biome: human gut; feature: human-associated habitat; material: faeces...
GGTAAAGTGCATTGGTTTCACCAACCCTTGCAAAAACGAACGAAAAGACTTGAAACAGAAAGACTTTTGCCCAACCGTTTATTTTCGCTCCGCCGAAAGGTAAAGGAACACAAAAAAATCTAAAAAAGGAGAATTCAAATTATGAAAACAAACGTAGTAAAGCAGCAAACTTACACAAGCGTTGAGGATTACGAGGCAAATTGCTATCAGCTTTTCCCTTCGATCAGCAAGCGTAAAAACATCGGCGGAAAGACATATTTCGTCCGTAGGTATTTCAACGGCGATAAAGACTTTGAAAAGTCCATGCAGAGCCTTGCTTCGCAACAGACTTTTGAAAATAAGAGGTGACGTTATGAAACAGAAAAACTATATCGCAGGATTGTATTTCAGACTTTCACAAGAGGATGAAAGACAAGGCGAATCGGTATCCATCGAAAACCAAAGAACTATGCTTCGAAAATATGCCGAAGAACACGGCTTTGAAATTCACGGCGAATACATAGACGACGGCATATCCGGTACTACCTTTGATCGCCCCGAAGTACAAAGACTTTTAGATGACGCTAAAACGGGAGTCATAAATACGATAATCGTAAAAGACTTATCCCGCTTCGGAAGAAATTACATTGAGGTCGGACAGTACGTCGATTATGTGTTTCCTGCATTCGGGATCAGGTTTATAGCCATACAAGACAACGTAGATACGGCAAACCGTGACAGCGGAGCAATGGACATGATGCCCATCATGAACGTGTTTAACGAATGGCACGCCGCCAATACCAGCAAGAAGATTCGCGCGGTATTAAAAAGCAATGCAAAGGACGGAAAGTACCATGCGAGGAAAGCTCCCTACGGGTATGTAAAGAGCGATACCGAAAAGAAAACGCCCGTTATTGACGAGGAGGTCGCCGCAGTTGTGAAAAGGATATTTGAAATGCGTGCGAGCGGTTTAAGCCCGCATAAAATAGCGGATATCCTGAATGAAGAGAATATTTCCAATCCGAGTAAGTATAGCATGGATAAGTATGGAATCGTCGGGAAACGCAATCATTTCGGCTTATGGTCTTTTTGTGCCGTAAACAGTATCTTGAACAATCCCACCTATTTAGGGCATATGGCACAGCAGCGCTGGAGTTCGATTTCTTATAAAAACCATAAGCGGTATAAGAAAGACGAAAGCGAATGGGTTGTGGTTCACAATACGCATGAGGCGATCATAACGCAGGAGCTTTGGGATAAGGTGCGCGAAGTGGAAAAATCCGTAGCGCAGGGCAGGAAAACAAAGCGCGGATATACGCATCCGTTATCGGGGTTTCTATATTGCGCAGACTGCGGCGGGAAAATGAAGATGAATTCCATCAACCGGAACGGCAAAGTAGATTTTAATTTTAACTGCGGCAATCATGTGCGTTTAGGAAAATCGTATTGCTTTTCACATTTCATACAGGCGAAGGATATTGAGACGATCGTCCTCGACGATATACGGACAATGGCGCAAAGGATCGTTCTCGACGAAAAGACTATCCAGGAGGATTTTATAAAGCACAATACGGAAGTGCAGGAAAAATCCATAAAAGCCGCCAAGAAGGAATTGCAGGTAAAGCGTAAACGTATTGAAGAACTATCCCGCCTTATGCAAATCGCCTATGAGGACAGGCTGAAAGGTAAAATGCCGGAAGATATCTGTCTGAACTTTATTCAAAGATATTCCGAGGAGCAGAAGAAACTCGAAGCGGAAATCGCGGAGCTTGAAGAGCGGCTTACCGAAACGACGAACACGATACAGAGCGCGGATGAGTTTATACGGAACATAAAGAAGTATCTTGAAGCGCCGGAACTTACCCGCGAAATGTGCTATGAGCTTTTAGACCGTGTAGTTGTAGGCGGGCATCCGAAGCATACGGGTAAAGAGCGGGTAATAGATATTGTCTATAAAGTCGATATTGCTTCCGTCTTACGGTACAAACTGAACAAATAGCAAAAGGCGTATGGGTACAACAACTCATACGCTTTACTTATGCCCGTTCCTGCCCTTTTACCGATAGTGTCCATAAAGATAGGTTACAACGGTAGGGAAGAATGCGAAAGCGATACAAGAATATGTAGCAAACCAGTTGAAGACGGACAAGGAAGCAGACCAGTTGAGCATCTTTGACCCGCATGACCCGTTTACGGGAAGCAAGTGACGAATGCATGGCTGGCAGGCCAATAAAAAGCGCACTTGTGCGCAGCCAGTAAAGTTTAGGGTTATACCCGAAAATGAAATACCCCGCGTTTCCACGCGGGGATATTTATTGTATGCGTTATGGTTTTTTAGAGAGCGGCGGGTTATTTCCTTGCCTGCGACGGCGGGAAGCCGTGCCGTTTCTTATAAAACCACGAGAACTGGCTGATGTCCGAAAACCCGACTTGCGTGGCGATAGCCGAAACGGGCAGGTCGGTATCGGCGAGCAGTTTTTCCGCCTCGCCGAGCCGCAACCGCAACAGATACTCTTTGGGCGCGACGCCGTATTCGCGTATAAACAGCCTGCAAAAATGGTCGGGCGAGAACCCAGCCATTGCGGCAAGCTCGGTAACGGTAACGTCGGTCATGTAATAGTTATCGAGATAGATCTTAACATAATGGAGCGGAGAAGTCGCGGACTTTGCGGAAGCCGAATCCAGCCTCGTAAGTTCGCATAAAAGCACGTCGATAAGCCCGTCGGCGGCGAGTTCGAAGTTGTTTTTCTTTTCGTTGTATTCGCGGCGGATCGCGGCGATCGTGTCCGGAATTTCGTGCGACGGCGAGTGAAAGATAGCGTTGTCGAGCTTAACGTCGCGATTGAGCGTAAATCCGAACGCGATAACGTTGCAGTCCTTTTCGTGCACTTCGTTATGAATCGTGTACGGCTTATAAAGAATTATCGAATTATCGTCGAACCGGAACGAGCCGTTCGACGAAAACGGGCGTTCGTAAAAAGTAAGGAATTCGCCCGACCTACACGGCATTTTGTCGGCGGGGCGGTAGTCCGAGCGTCCTTTGCCGCCGTAATAGCACACGAGTTCGTAATAATCGTGAAAATGGGGCGGTATCACCGTGCCCTTTTCGCGCGGACAGTCCAACATAAACTGAAACGTCGCCATGTTTTTCTCCCCTTCGGATTTTCGTTCTACCGAAAGTATAAAACGTAAAAACGGATTTGTCAATACAATATCGGTAAAAAGTCGGATTTTCGCAATCGGTAAAAAGTCGGATTTTCGCAAAAAGCCGTCGGGTTTTCATATTTACTTTTCGTATCCCGAAGTGCTATAATATCCACACAAACTATGGGAAATACCCGAAGGAACGACACTATAATGAACGGAAAATCGATGAATTATGAAGCGTTAATACTCGATACGGATATCGGAGACGATATAGACGACGCATACGCGCTTTGCTTACTTATGGCGGAAAAAGCAAACGTTATCGGTGTAAGCACGGTTTATCGCAACGCCGTTCAGCGCGCCCGCATAGCGTCTAAGCTTATTTCGCTTTGGGGCGAGCATATTCCCGTGTATGCGGGCGAGAGCTATCCGGAAGTTCAGCCGCTTTTTAAATTCGAGAAAGCGGACTTGGACGGTAAACCGATGATACCGCACTACATACCGGCAGTTATGGAAAACGCGAAAGTCGAAGAGAAAAGCGCCGTAGATTTTTTACTTGACGCCGTGCGTGCCGACCCTTACAATATAACTCTGCTCGCGATAGGTCCGCTTACAAACCTCGCCGAGGCTTTCGTCCGCGACCCCGAAACATTCGGGAGAATAAAGCAGATACTTATTATGGGCGGCGATTATACGTCGCTCACGCCGGAATGGAATATTCTGTGCGACCCCGAAGCCGCCGACAAGGTTTTCAGATCGGGAGTACCGATACGCGCCGTCGGTTTCGATATCACCAAAAGATGCGTGTTCGACGACGAAACGCTCGCGTTTTTGCGTTCGCTCAAAGCCGAGAAAAACAAACTGCTCGTGCGAATGACGGAGATCTGGATAGAACACAACCGCGAAAGAGGCGCGGTTCCCACAATGCATGATCCGCTTACGGCGGAAACGCTTTTCGACGAAAATCTCGTTTCGTTCGGAAGGGGAAAATTCAGAGTCGTTTTAAACGGCGAACATCGCGGCGCGACCGTCCCCGACCCGTGCGGAACGGAAATCGAATATGCTACGGACGTGAACGTCGCTGCGTTTATGGCGCGGCTAAGAGACGGACTTAAAGAGGAGGGACAATGTTAGCAAACGCACAAGTAAAACGAAAAATCCATCGCGGCAGAGAAACTTTCCACTTCTTTCTCGCGGCGATTCCCGTGATCGGCTTCGTTATATTCGGGCTGGTTCCGATGGTTGTGTCGCTGATGCTCAGTTTCACGAACGTAAAGGGCAGTATTCTGGACGATTTCACGTTCGTGGGGTTTGCGAATTTCGCGTACCTCGTTAAAAATGCGAACTTCCTCAAGTCGATGCGCAACACGCTGTTTTATCTCCTCAACGTGCCTTTAAGCCTTGCCGTCGGACTGTTTATAGCGTACCTCGTAAACAAAGCCGGTACGGGAAACAAGTTTTTCCGGTCGGTGTTCTTTATCCCGTATGTATGTTCGACCGTTTCGATTTCGATAGCGTGGAAAATCATGTACGATGCGGACTACGGCATAATCAACACGATTCTCGGCAGCTTCGGCGTGGACAAAATCGGCTGGATTTCCACCCCGCAAACGTTTATGTTTTCGGTTATAATAATGAGCGTCTGGAAGGGGACTGGTCTTTGCATTATCCTTTACCAAGCCGCGCTCGCAAACGTCAATCAGTCGTATTACGAATCGGCTAAAATCGACGGAGCGTCGCCCATGCGTATCTTCTTTACGATAACGCTTCCCGCAGTGTCGCCTACGACGTTCTACCTTCTCACGATGAAAATCATCGGCTCGTTGCAGGTTATGGAAGAACCCGATATCCTATCCGGCGGCGACGAGACGATGTCCGGTCTCGACTGGGCAGATATGACTGTGGTTAAATTTCTCTACAAAACTTTCAGCGGCGGCTGGAATTCACTCGGTTTCGGAGTCGGCTCCGCCGCGGCGCTCATTCTTACGTTGTTTATTCTCGTCGTGACGTATGTCAATTTCGCGATGGGGAAGAAATGGGTCAATTACGATATGGCTTAGCCGAAGAGCCCGATCGTTATGGCTGAGGATAAAGGAGACAAAGACATTGATTAAAAAATTATACGCTGTCAATTACATAGTCTTGCGCGCGCTGATAATAATCGGCGTTCTCGCGGCGTTTCTCGGCGTTCTTCCCGCCGATCCCGTATCGGGCAAGAAAGTAACGCATCTTGTCGTTGCGGGCGTTTCTCTCGCAATCGGAATCGGTCTGGTTTTCGTCGGCAGAGCGGTGAAGAAGAAAGGGCTCGACGACGGACTCGCGCCCGACGTGTTTACGCCGCACGGCGCGCAGAAAATCATGTCGTACTTCTGGCTCGTCGTTATGACCGCGATCATAATACTGCCGTTTTACGTTATTGTCGTCACGAGCATAAAAACGGAATACGAATCGGCTTCGCTCGGTTTTTCCTGGTGGCCGAAACTCGGCGTGACGGGAAGCGCGTACAAGTACGTCACGACTTCCGAAATCCTCGGAATAACGATAATCGGCGCGTTCCTTAACACGCTCAGATCGAGCGTTCTTCCGACCGTCGTAACGGTGTTCGTGTCCGCGCTTTCGGCGTATTCGTTCTCGAAACTCGAATTCCGCGGCAAAAAACCGTTGTTCGGAATACTTCTTCTGACAATGATGGTTCCCGGATGTATCACGCTTATTTCGAGCTATCTGCTGTTCGACCTCATCCACTGGACGAATTCGTTCAAACCGCTCGTCGTTCCGATGCTGTTCGGAAGCGCGGGCGTCGTGTTCTTCCTTCGCGAGTACTTCGCGGGGATTCCCGACGATCTGCTCGGGAGCGCGCGTATCGACGGGCTCGGCGATATGGGAATATTCTTCCATATAATAATGCCGCTGTCCGTACCCGCGGTCGTAGCGCAACTCGTACTTACGTTTTGCGGCAAATATAACGACTTTATGGGTCCGCTCGTATATCTCACCAGCAACGAAATGTACACGCTTACCATATATATGCGCGCCATCACCAGCGGAACCATCTATAATAACCGTTCCGCCGCCGCTTGCGTCGTCGCCATCGCCCCGCTGCTTATCATCTATTTCTTCCTGCAAAAGGTGATCTTGTCGGGAATTGCCATGTCGTCCGGTCTCAAAGCTTAGGTTAAGAGGCGATATAGCGGCACGCTTCGCAACTACGTGCGGTCGCTGCCGCTATGGCTTACTTTTAGAAGAGTAACAAATATTTTCTTTAAGAAAGAAACAAAGGAATGGGGTATGTTCTTTTTCAGGCGAAGAAAAAGAACCAAAAAGTCGACGGCAGGGAACTCCTGTGGCAAGTATTTGGGTAGTGCATATAACGAACTAACGTAAAGAACGAAACCTATCCACTCGCCCGCGGTGGCTCACCGCATTGCGGCTGTGTCGCACCGCAACGCCTTAAAGGTCGAAAAAGAGCGTGAAGTGGGGTTATCGCGTGACAACCGCGGGGGATTTCTCCACTACGCTGACGCTTCGGTCGAAATGACATTTGTACCCGAGCGGGGCGTATGAGGAACGCCCATACAAATCGGTCGAAACGACAAAATAAACCAGACGCACACGACTAACCCCCAAACACTTGCTCGCGGTGGCTCACCGCATTGCGGGAGCGAACACGGACGTTGCGGAACGGTATAACCCCAAACACTTGCCCGCGAGGGCTCACCGCCTTGCCTGCGCAGGCTGTGCGCCCCGCGGCGGCTCGACGTAAAATTCAACGATAAAATCGGAGGATATAAAATGAAAAACGTATTCAAAAAAATTCTGGCAACCGTACTTGCTGTGGCGTGCATAGGCACGGTAGCGGCTTGCGGGGACAAAACACCCGAAGGGTTCACGCGCGTAACGTTTTCTTACGGCGTGGACGGCGACGTGATGATCGGCGAGATCAACAAGGTCGTAAAGGCGTTCAACGAATCGGAGACGGCTAAGACGAACAAGATTTTCGTCAAGACTAATCCGAAAAGCAGCAGCGGTTTCGACAGTTTCCTGTCCACCAACCTTATGTCGCGCGACGGTTCGGACGTAGTTACGCTCGAAGACGAGTGGTATCGTCCGCTCACCGACAAGCTCGAACCGCTCGGCGAAACGGCTACGGCGAACGCGGGCAAACTTTATACGAGCGTTGCCGATCGTCTTATCTACAATCCGTCCACCGGTCTTACGGACGAGGACGCGAAACGTTACGCGTTGCCGTTTTACAACAATTCGGTTGTGACGTACGTAAACGTAACCAAGCTCAAAGAGGCGAATATCAAGTATATTTCGGTAGACGACACGGACGAGGCGATCGCGGCGTTCAACGCGGGCGGCGCGGACAGAAACGGCAAGACGAAAGCCGACCTCGGGATCACGGGAACGGTACTTCGCAAGGGCTTTCAGCGCGAAAATCCTTATGCCGAAAAAAACTGGTCGAAGCCGGGCGCGAACGAACTTATGATCTTTAACGATCGTATCGCGATGAACTGGGACGAAACCGAGGATCTCGGCAGAATTATGTGCACGATAACGAACCCGAATTCGCCCACCGATTACGGATTTTACACCGAATGGTGGTTTAGTTACGGCTGGAGCGTGGGCGGCGATTGTATCGTGGACGTAACGGGCGACCTCGACTATAAGTTCTCGCTTCCCGATTCGACGGCTAATTATATCGTAACGAGCGGTACTTTCACCGGTCCGAAAACGGGTAAGACATACGCAGTCGGCGATACGCTCGAATTTATCGACAAAATCGCGATAGGCGAGGGCGAGAAGGTGACGGCGGAAAGCGACGGCAGATTTACGATCGGCGGCGTAACCGTTTCCGCTTCGGACGAAGTGAAACAGGCGGTAAAAGACGGCGTTCTCGCCGAACTTCCGTCCATGAAAACGGCTTTTACGAGGTTTGCCAAACTCGCGTCCAACGACAAAGAGTATTCGGGAACCCGAATTTCGCCGTTCCCGACCGAAGTCAAGGCTAACAAAAGCACGGCCGGATATTTCATTTCGGGCAAACTCGCCATGACTATCGAGCGCGTTTCCAACCTCGACCAGGTTGCCGAACTTATGCGCCAGTCGAATCAGGAATGGACGATCGCGCCCGTACCCGCCTACAAAGAGTACGAAGACCCGAGCAACGGCAGCAGCGACGCGGTCAAAGTGCGCGGCAAGCAGATCAATCACTCGCACCTTCTCAGCGTGGGAATCCGCAAAAACACCGACGTTAAAGAGCAGTCCGAAATTTTCCTTAACTGGCTTGTGACCGAAGGGCAAAAGATTCTTGCGACCGACGGATTCGGCACGGTAAACTCCGATTACGAAACGGAAGTACTTGCCGCGACGAACCGCGTAAAGAACACGTCGGTATTCCTCGGCAGCAGTCGCAACTCGAAAAAGGGCGACTGGGCGTATCTTACCGACAGACTATGGATCGACGGCTGGGCGAATCCGCTCAACAACGAAGTGCGTAACGGAAGTCAGACGCTTCAGAACTGGTTTGTAAGTTACGTCGATTCGACCAACACGCAACTTGCGGGATATAAAAAAATAAACAAATAAGTTATAAGGGGGATAAAGGATTGAAAAAGAAAGGGATTTTAAGCGTGTTTCTCGCCCTCATCGCGGCAATTTCGTGCTTCGGGTGCGGCGGAGAAACGGCAACGTACGTTTCGCTCGAATACGGAACGGGCTTAAACGACGCGGGCAAAGTTTACGACAAAATGTATTACCGCAATACCGCGATCGTAAACGGCGCCGACCCGGGCGTTATGTGGGTCAGCGAAGAGCAGGACCCCGAATACGGCGGATATTTCTACGTTTATACGAGCAGCGAGAAATGGTACGGAAACACCGTTTACAGCGCCGGATGTTTCCGCTCGAAAGACCTTTGCAACTGGGAAAACGCAGGAGCGGTAGCCAACGGACATGCGCTTGAATCCGCGCCCGACGACTGGACGAAAGCGAATTTCTGGGCCCCCGAATGTATTTACGACGAAGCGACTCAAAAATATTATCTTTACTACTCGGCTCAGCGCGGTAGCGGCGATCGCAACGGTTCGTTAGCCACGAATTACAGCAATCTTATGCTTGCGGTGGCGTCGTCCGATACGCCCGTAGGTCCGTTTACGCTCGTTCGCGGCGGCACGGACTGCAACGGCGAAGAGATAACGAACAATCCCCGCTTTGACGTAGCGGCGCATTTCGGATTAAGCAAACCGTTCGCGGCTATCGACGCATCGGTTTTCAGGGACGACGACGGCTCGCTGTATCTTACGTTCGCAAAGCACGAGGATACGAGTGGCAGAAACCGCGGGATCTGGGGAGTTAAACTCCTCGACCCCGTAACGCCCGACTGGAGCACGCTCACCTGTCTTACCGTAACCGGCAAACGCCGCGTAGTCGACTTCGAGGCGGGCGTTCTTACCGACTCGATCGTTCCGGTAGGCGAGGGAAATATCGACGAAAGCACGCTCAACGAGGGTAACTTCATTTTCAAAGCGGGCGGAAAATATTACCTTACGTTCTCGACGAACGGTTACGGCGACAAAGGCTATAACGTAATGCAGGCGGTGTCCGACAGCCCGCTCGGCCCTTACGTCAAACCCGAGATCGGCAAAGGCAACCCGGTTATTTCATCCGCTGCGGCGGGCATCGGTTATATGTCCGGAACGGGACACCACTCGATGGTAAAAGTGGGCGACGAAATTTTCTCGGTATACGCTTATCACGGCAACCCCGACAAATTCTCGGATGCGCATATGAGAATACTCGGCACCGACCGTATCGTCCTTACCGAAATCGACGGGCAGCAGGTTCTCGCCTGCAACGGTCCGACGTATTCGCCGCAGTACCTTCCCGAATCGATTTCGGGGTATAAGAACCTCGCGCTTTCCGCTACCGTGGAGGTAAACGGCGGTGAGAACAAAGAATACCTCACCGACGGGCTTTTGACCGTTTCGGGCTCGCTCAAAGACCGCGAATACCGCTCGTCGGGTACGGCGGAAATTACGCTTAAATTCGCCTCGCCCGTGCGCGTAAGCGGAATCATGATCTACAACAGTACGTCTTTCGGATACGCGTTCAAGAAAATCGACCGCATAGACTTCAAATTCGCCGAAAAGCAGGAAGCGAACGGCAAACTCTACGATTACGGCACCATAACCGACCTGCTTTTCCCCGCGGAAAACGCGGACGAAAACGCAGAAACGCTTATACAAGGTTCGGCGGCGATCGCGGACTTTAACGAAATCGAAGTAACCGAAATAACCATAACGGTATCGCAAAAATACGTCAACGAAGACAAATTCGGCGCGGCTAACGCAAGCGTGGGAATCGCCGAAATAGTCGTTCTCGGCAAATAAAATAAGGGGGCAGATATGAAAAAGAGAGGAAAATTCCTGAGTTTCGCGTTTCTCGTGCTGCTGGTTGCCGTTACGGCGGTCGCCGCGATCGGTTGCGCGGGCAAAACAAAACCGGATCCCGATCCCGCGGCGGGCGGTTACGACGTAAAGTACGCTACTACCATGCCGAGCGGCACGGACGACGGTATAACGATCGACGGAAAGCTCGACGAGACGGCTTACTCGGAACAAAAGACGTTCGTAAACCGGCTAAGCGAGGACTTGGACGGCAATATGGAGTGTTTGTCAATGACGACTTACGTCGGCGACAAAGGCTGGTACGTCCTGACCGAAGTTACCGATTCCGCGCTTGTTTACAACGGGCTTCTCGCGCCCGCCCGTAACAGTACGATACATTTGTATTACGAGCTCGCGAGCGAAAACGCAAACGAGGCTATCCGCGAAATCTATATGGACGCGGGCAGAGTTTACGGCAGAACGCCCTGTAACATAGGGCTTATGGAATACGGCGTAAAGGTAAACGGCGAACTCAACGGCGCGACAACCGGCATGACGACCGAATTGTTTATTCCGTGGAGAGCGATGGGGCTTACCGAAAAGCCGGAAAACACAGACCTACTGATGTATCCGATGTACTCTATCCCTAAGGGCGGCGGCGATTACCGCAATCTTTCGCCTCTGCCGAATCTGTCGTATGAGGCAAATCAGTTTTACCTGTTCGGCAGCGACGGATATTCGGATAAAGACGCTTTCGGCGCGATCCTCGGCGACGCGAAAAACGGTCACGTAAAAGCGGGCGTGTGGACGTACACGGACGTTGAAAAGACGGAAGCGGACGGCAGAGTTACGCTTTCGGGTTCGGCGAGCGTTCACGCGGGTTCTTACGCGAAAACCTATATAAAGGATTTAGTCGCGGAAAATTACGTCGTCGAAGCTACCGTGAAGGTTACGGGCAGAGACTACGGCAAACGCGACGGCAGAGCGGGGCTTACCGTGGACATAGCGGGCGGCAAGAGAAAAACTCTCGCGGCGTTTATTTCCGCGGAAGAAGGCAACGCGGCGGGGCTTAACTCAGTTCCGTTCCGCTCGTTCTACGGCGACGATTACGACGGCAGACAAAACCGCACCGAAACTCTTCCGTCGGTAAGTCTCCCCGAAGGCGGTACGCTTTCGGGCGGCGTAAGAATCACGCTTATAAAGTCGGGCGCGAATCTGTACGGACTTGCGAACGGCGAGATTATCCTTGCCGAAACGGACAACGCGATCCGCGGCAAATGCGCTTTCAACCTCACGGCGGCTAACGTAAACGCCGAATTCACCGACATTTCGTACGCGGTTTACGACGGCGATGAAGCGGGAATGGCTGCTGCGATCGCGGGTTACGGGATCCGTAGAATTTCGGCTGAAGCGGAAGGCTACGGCAACGTTTATCTTGACAAAATCGCGGTCAAAGACGGCGGCGAAGTGACGCTCATCGTCGAATGCGGCGAGGATAACGTTATAAAAGACATAAAGATCAACGGCGAAGCGGTTACCGACTTTGCCGAAAAAGCCGAGATTTTCGGTACGACCGTGCGCTATGTGCTCGGCAACGTAACCGAGGACACGAATATTCTCGTTTGTTTCGAAGAGTACGCGGGCGTTAAAGTAAGCGGAACGATTTCCGTCGTCGGAGAAAGCGGACTTAATATGTCCGACTCGGTGATTTACGCGTTCCGCGCGGACGGCAGCGTCATTCCGTTCGAGGGCAGAGTAAACGAGGACGGGACTTACGAAATTTCGCTCCCCGCAGGTGCTTACGACAAAATTCGGGTTAACGGAGCGGGCTATGCAAACGACTTCGATAAGATCGGAGGAGCGGCAATCGTAATAGGTGCCGATCCGATCGAAAACGCGGATTTCGCGCTCGAAACGCGTATTCCCACCGTGGTACGCCACGGCGAGGGCAACAGCGTGTGGACGATGACGGGCGACAAGGAATACACGGTTTCGGGTATGAGCCACGGCAACGCCTGGGTGGAAGGCAATTTCGGCAAAGCGAAAAACTTCGCGATTTCTACCCGCGTTATCGCCGAAAAACCCGCAGAAGTCGGCGTTTCGCTGTACGGATCGTATAACGATCGCAACGATTTCGACGTTATGGTCCGCGTAACCGCCGGCGGCAAGATGGGAATTTCGCTGTACGGCTGGGCGACGGGGTGGGCTTCTCCCGAAGACGAAACGTGCAAAGTCGGCAAGACTTACGACCCCAACGATTTCCGCCTTACCGTAGTGCGCAACGACGATACGGTTTCGGTGTTCGTAAACGACGTTTTCTGGAAGTCGTATACGGGAAAAATTACGTCCAACCTCGACTTTTCGACTATGGGAGAAATGCGCGTCGGGCTCGCGGTCCGCGGACTTACCGGCGCAGTGTTCCGTGATTACACGTTCACCGAGGATCAGAGCGCGATCGATGAGATCGTTTCCCGCCTCGCGAACGTCGCAACCCTCGACGAAACGGACGGCAGCGTAGTGGTCGAAGGTATTACCGCAGGACGCGCGAATATCGGCGCGGAAGTTAAGTTCTCCGTAACCCCCGCAAGCGGCAAGTTCATCAGAGTTCTTGCGGACGGCAAGGCGATCGGCGGCAAAGTAAACGCCGACGGCAGCGCGGTTTATACCTACCGCATGGGCGCGGACAACGTAAACTTTACGTACGACGTCAAATCGGCTTTTGCGGTAAGCGGAACTATTCACGAAGATCTCGCGGACGCGACCGTTTCGGTTATTTCGGACGGCACGGAAACCGTGTATAACAACGCGTTGGACGGCACGGCCTACTCGATCGTGCTCCCGTCGGGAACGTACGATATCAAGTTCGTCGGCAATACAGCCGAGGGTATGATAAGCGGCGTAGTCGTGGACGGCGCGGCGGTCGAGAACGTAAACCTCGACAAGGCGTATATCAAACCGCTTAATACGCAGGCCGTTCACGGCGGCGCGGCGCAGGGAACGAATACGCTCACCGCAAACGGCGAATATACTATAGCGGCGGCTGCCAATGGCAACTCGCCTAACGGCTTGCTGTTCGGCGAAGCCGTTACGGGCGACTTTATACTGTCGGCTAAAATAAGCACTCCGACCGATGCGAGAACGGAGGTCGGCGTTCAGATTAACTCGGCGGAAACGAACATTCTTATGTTCAGATTCCACACGTGGAACGGCGGTACTTCGATGTACGGCTGGGGTAGCGGAGTGTGCGGGCTCGATAACGAGGCGGGGATGGGTAAAACGTTCGACAAAACCGGTTTCGTCTATACGCTCGTTCGTAAAGATAACACGTTCTATATGATTATCGACGGCACGTTGTGGAAAACCTACTCGGGCAGTTACACGACCACCGACAGTTGGGGTAAGGGAATCGACCTTGCTTCGATCGGCGCGGTAGACGTCGAACTGGCTATCAGAGGCACGACGACGGGCAATAAGTTCTCCGAGTACTCGTTCTCGACTTCGGCTGCCGATATCGACGCGGCGATTACCGCCGTCGTGGATACGGGCGTATAGAACGACGCGGACTGAAACCGCACCGTTACGGGCGTAACCGACGGCAACGTAACGGCAACCGATCTTACAAGCGGCGCGGCTTATTCGGGCACGATCAAAAACGGCTCGTACAATGTAGCGGTCGATAAGGACGGCAAATACAAACTGTACTTTGCAAACGCTACGCACGAAGGACTTATCCCCGAAGTAGCCAAGGTGAATTGTCAAACCAAGTGCAACACTTTTTGCAATTCCTGTTCAAACAAATCTGCCGGTGCTTTGTAACCGAGTACTTTTTTAGGTCTGGCGTTAATCAACGCCAGATTCTTTTTCAGGGTTTTCTCTCCCACGTGGGAGAGATTGCGCCCTTTCGGATAAAACTCTCTCAGTAAGCCGTTGCTGTTTTCATTTGTTCCTTTTTGCCACGCACAATACGGATCTGCAAAGTAAACCTCGCATTTCAGCTTTTCCTCTATGTTGCGCCAATTTCCAAATTCGCTGCCTCTGTCGCAAGTTATGCTTTTAACCATTTCAGACGGCAACACTCCTAACGCTTTTACTGATGCTTTTTCCATGCTTTCTGCTTTTCTGTTGGGCATCCATACAGCTATGTAAAACCTCGTTTTTCTTTCCGAAAACGTAGCAAAACACGCTTTGCTTTTTCCAATTCCGCTGACTACCGTATCTACTTCCCAATGTCCGACTTCTCGTCGTTTATATACGCTTTTATCTCGTTTTCGTGTGCTTTTTCCAGTTGTAAATTTTCCACCGTTCCCAAGTCGTTTTCGCGTTTTTCCCTTCTTTCTCAATACTTTTACGTTGCCTTTCACCAAATATCCTTGGTACAGCCAGCGATATATTGTCTTGAATGACGGCATTTTTATTTCACAAGGAGTTTTTGCTATCTGCTCGGGCGACCAAGTTTTATTCAGCTTGTCCTCTATGTAATCCAGAATCTCTCTGTTCCAGAACATACTTCTATGGCAAAACTTGCGCCTGAGCGAATATTTCCGTTGTGCCGTTTGTGGATAATATGCAGGTTTACAGTTCATAAATGATTTGTTTCGCCATATCTCCCTGGATATTGTGCTTACGTTTCTGCCAATTAATATTGCAATTTCTCTGAAACTTTTTCCTTCGTTGTAATATTTTCGTATACAACAGCGTTCTTCTATGGTAAGATGATTATAGTTCATATGATTTCTCCTGTTGTGTTTTTTTGTTGCAATTTTAATTATACAACAGATTCATATGAACTTCTTTTTTTGTTCTCAAAGTGTTGCACTTGAAAGTATAATTCACCCTACGGGAGTGACACTTTCGCTTATAGCGATAGTGTCATCGGTGATGTTTAAAGAAAAATTAAAGCTTTTAAGCATTTTATCGATAGTTGTAATGATAGGCGGCGTAATTTTGCTTAACCTTTAATAAATAATGCGCATATCATAATAATCCGAATTAGAAACACTCTGTTTTCCTGATACTGAAATTAAATTTATACGGAAAAAATTATAGTTTTTTATTCCTTTTTTTTGCATTGCGAAGTTTTGTTTAATTTTATATTCCGGCAGCATAAACAGCTTTTACCGTAGTTGACTTAAAGCCGAAAAAGTTATATAATTATTATATCGACGGTCGCAAACAGGGCGCTTAAAATTTTTTCAAATTCAATTTGTTTAGTCGTACGTCAAGATGGCCGTTAAGTAAATCGTAAAAAACAAGGGGGATAATTAATGGAAGAAAAGTATCAGGCTTTGTTTACGCCGTGGAAAATACGGGACTTGGAAATTAAAAACCGTATTGTCATGTGTTCAATGGGCGGGACTTGTTTATTCGGATTTGCCGAGCCTAATCATTGGGACGAAGAGGCGGCAAAACTCATCATGAATGTGGCACGAAACAATTGCGGTTTGATTTTGCCCGGAATTGCGCCCATAAGAGATCTTGTGGGAAACAAGTGGCTGTATCAGGGAGAGAGTAAATTTAAAAAGCTTAAGGAATTCATGACCGAACTTCATAAGACGGGTGCAAAACTGTTTGTGCAGATAACCGCGGGATTCGGAAGGTCTTTTGCGGTAAGTCATCTTACCGAAGGAGTATATACCAATAAAATTCTTCGGACGCTTCTGAAACCCGTCATAAACGTAGACAGGCTGACCATGGCCCCGTCGGCGGTTCCTAACAGATGGTCGGACAAGGTTCCCAGCCGCGCCATGACGGAAAAGGAAATCCGTGACATAATCGACGGATTCGGAAAAGTTGCCGCAAAGTGCAAAGAGGCGGGCGTGGACGGCGTGGAAGTACACGCGGTGCATGAAGGTTACCTTCTTGACCAATTCACGTTGAAATACGTCAACAAACGTACCGACCGATACGGCGGAAGTTTTGAAAACCGTTACCGTTTTGCGGTTGAAATATTAAAGTCCATTAAAAAGGCCTGTGGCGAGGATTATCCCGTATCTTTGCGCTATTCGGTGGTTTCCAAAACAAAAGGTTTCAGATCGGGGGCTTTGCCGTGCGAAGGAGAAGATTACGTTGAAGTAGGCCGCGATATGGAAGAAGGCATAAAAGCGGCTAAGTATCTTCAGGACGCGGGTTACGATATGCTTAACTGCGACAACGGCACATACGACGCATGGTACTGGTCGCATCCGCCGATGTATATGCCGCAGAACTGCAACTACAAAGAGGCTGAGCAGGTCAAGAAAGCGGTAGACATTCCCGTCGTGGTTGCAGGAAGAAACGAGCCCGATTTTGCCGCGGAAAAAATCGCGGAAGGAAAAGTTGACGCAATGGGAGTTGCGCGCCAGTTCCTTGCGGACCCCGAATGGATAACCAAACTCATGGACGGCAAAACGGAAGATATACGTCCGTGCATATGCTGCCATAACGGCTGCTTCAATCTTGCCAAATACGAGGGCTCTCCCAACACTCAGTCGCTTGCCGAAACCAAGGCGATGTGCCGTTGTGCGGTTAATCCCGAGTCCATGAACAGCGTAAAATACCGTATCGAAAAGGCAAAAAAGCCAAAACGTTTTGCCGTTGTCGGCGGCGGTATCGGCGGCATGGAAACGGCAAGAGTTCTTGCCTTGCGCGGGCATAAGGTCACGGTTTACGAAAAGACCGATAGGCTGGGCGGAGTGTTCGTGCCCGCGGCATCCTTTGATTTTAAGGAAAAGGACAGGGATTTGCTGTCGTGGTACTATAAACAGCTTGCCGATTTGGGAGTTAATATCGTCTATAATACCGAAGTAAAGGATGTTTCCGCGCTTGACGCCGACGAAGTGATAGTTGCGACGGGTGCAAAAGCCAGGATGCTCAGAATCCCCGGTGAGGATAAAGCGATAGAGGCGCTTGACTATTTGAACGACAGGTCGAAAGCGGGCGAAAAAGTAATAATCGCAGGCGGAAACCTTACCGGCTGTGAAATAGCTTACGAGCTTTTCTTAAACGGCAAAAAACCCGTAATCGTGGAAATGAAAAACGACCTTATGGCTGTCGGAGGATTATGTCTTGCCAATTCGTCGTACTTAAGAGATTTCTTTAAACTGAAACAGGTGCCCGTTTATCTTAATACCAAAGTTAAAGAAATAACGGACAAAGGCGTAGTCGCCATAGACAAAGACGGCAAAGAATTGGTTATAGAGGGAGATACGGTCATAAAGTGCGTAGGATACGTGCCCGACCCGTTGACCGATAAAGTCAAGGATTACGTAGGCGACTGTTATCGGGTAGGTAATGTCATGACTGCGATTACGCGAGCATGGGATATTGCAATGAAGAAGTAATCTTCTTGTTTTGCATCTGACTTTTAAGGTTAATGACGCTCTTTTGCGGAATTGTTTGACGCAAAGGGGCGTTTTTAACAATATTTAATCCGCGATTTACAATTTTTTTCTAATATCGGTTTATATAAAATTGTCGCGGAATGAAACAGCCCGATTGCGAATAAAAATAATTTCAACGGTATTTTCGGCAGGTATAATGTTTTTAACTTCTTACGCCGTAAAAAATTTTTACGTTTGCGTTGATTTTCGTGTTTTTTTCCGCTTGTCAACACAATTTTGTGGTATAATGCAATTATGGAAAGTCTTTTCGCCGCAAAAAAATCTTCGCGGCTTAAAAATTTGCTTATTCTGCTGCTTTGTACCGCGATTATATACTTTCTTTCGGATTTTCCGTTTCTTGCGGAATATGTTTTTGCGCGCGGCGTAACAAGGTTTATAGGATTTGTCTTAAATACTTTTACCAATTATATACCCGTTTCTTTTTACGAATTTACGGCACTGTTCCTGATTGCGGGCGGAATTTCTCTTGCCGCGGTGATATTGGTTATGACTGCAAAAAAAAGATTTGCCCTCGTGCGCGTTTATCTTTACAGGCTTGTTTCGGCGGTTGTCGCGGTCGTGGCGGCGTTCGGACTGACGTATGCTCCGATGTACGAAAGATATTCTTCGCTTGACGCGCTGGGATTAACTCACGCGGAGGTAAATGAAGAAAAGATTTATGCGGCGGCGGAGTATTTTGTAAATCTTCTTGTCGAAACGTCGTCGTCTTTATCGCGCGATAAGGACGGAAACGTACTTCCCGCTTCAGAATTTAACGACCTTGCAGGCGAGTTTAATGCCGGATTTGACAAATTAAATTCCGACTATTTTAACGGCTATAAGGTTATACCGAAAAAAGTGTCAATGTCCGTACCTATGAGCTATCTGGGAATTACGGGAATCTATTTCCCGTTTTACGCCGAATCAAATCTTAACGTAAACGTTCCGCCGTATACGCTGCCTTTTACAATGGCGCACGAAATGGCGCATGCGAAAGGCATATCGCGGGAAAACGAGGCTAACGGAGTTGCTTACGCGCTGTGCCTTTATTCGTCGGATTCCTACATAAGGTACAGCGGACTGATGAACGCGTCGGTTTATTTAATCAACAGACTGAATGAAGAAAAATATCAGGAACTTGTAAATAAGCTGCCTGAAGAAATTTTAGCCGAGTACGCAAACGCCAACGCGCACTATGAAAAATACGAGGGAGTGATAGACGAAATTTCCTCCTTTTTCAACGATTTGTTTCTTAAGTCCAACGGGGTTCAAAGCGGCATATCAAGTTACGGCGAAACTGCAGAAACGCTTGTTGCTTTATATGAAAAATTGAATAACTGAAAAAAATCGCTCTTTTTTTGAGTTAAACGATAAAAAATATATAAAAAACATAACTTTCCTGTGCAATATATGTTCAAATTGCTTGCAAAATAGAAAATTTGCTTGTACTATTTAATAGGTGATGAGTATTGGAAAAATCTAATCGCGATTATAAATCGGTATTTTATGAAATAGAGTCAAAATATCTGTCCCCGTACGCGGCAAAGTCTTTTGAATCCAAGGGCAGGGCAAGACCTGTGGAAGACAGTTGTATGCGTACCGATTTTCAGCGCGACCGTGATCGAATATTGCATTGTAAAGCGTTCAGGCGATTAAAGCACAAGACGCAGGTTTTTCTTGCGCCCGAAGGCGACCACTACCGTACCCGACTTACTCATACGCTGGAAGTAAGCCAGATTGCAAGAAGCATTTCCCGCGCGCTTAGACTTAACGAGGACCTTACCGAAGCGATCAGTCTCGGCCATGACCTCGGGCATACTCCTTACGGCCACGCGGGGGAGCGCGCTCTTAACTATTTTACCCACTTCGCGCATAACGAGCAATCTTTGCGTATGGTAGACGTGCTGGAGTACGACGGAAAGGGAATGAACCTTACGTTCGAAGTGCGCGACGGCATATTGAATCACACCAGCAAGGGCAATGCCGCTACGCTTGAAGGACACGTCGTCGCCTGGAGCGACAGAATCGCCTACATAAATCACGATATTGACGACGCAATACGCGGCGGCGTGATTACCGAAAAAGACATACCCGAAAGGTTCAGGGCAAAATTTGGCACCAATCACGGCAAGCGCATCGACTCCATGGTGCTCAACGTGATAGACAACAGTTACGGCAAGAATTTCGTCGCGCCGTCGGACGACTTCAAAGACGCGATTATGGGGCTGAGGGAATTTCTGTTTGATAAAGTTTACCGTTCTTCCATCGCCAAGTCCGAAGAGCATAAGGCGGTGGACATGATTAAGTTCCTTTACGAATATTTTTATGCGCATAAGGACAAGATTCCCAAAGAGTTTCTGGATATGGACAGCACGCTTGAGCAAAAGGTGTGCGATTACATTTCCATGATGAGCGACCATTTTGCCGTAAAGACTTACGAGGACATTACCGTACCCAAAAGCTGGTCTAAATACTGACGTTTTATTCGGAGCTTTTTTATTGGACAGAGAGTGGATTGAACAACTTTTATCGCGCGTAAATCTGGTGCAGATAATTTCCCGCTATTTACCGCTGAAAAAGAAGGGCAGGACCTATTGGGGGTGCTGTCCGTTTCACCATGAAAAGGAACCCTCTTTCGCCGTCAACGAGGACAAGCAGTTTTACCATTGTTTCGGCTGCAAGGAAAGCGGCAACGCGATTACGTTTATCGAAAAAATGGAAAGCGTGGATTTTATCGACGCGGTAAAAATCCTTGCCGACGAAGTGAAAATGGAAATCCCCAAATTCAAAAGCGGCGACCACGAAGGAATAACTCGCGAAAAACGCGAACGGCTTTATTCGCTTATGAGAGAAGCCGCCAAACACTATCACGAAAATCTGTCGGCTCCGCGCGGAAAAAACGCCCGTGATTACCTTGAAGCGCGCGGTATTACGGGGAATCTCGTTACAAGGTTCGGTTTCGGGGCAAGCTTTGACGGGGAGGAAATAATTACTTATCTTCTTTCAAAAGGTTACACGCGTGCCGAAATGAAGGAAGCGGGACTTGTGGAGCAGCGCGGCGCAGACTGGTACGACGTGTTTTACAACAGGCTTATGATTCCCATAATCAACAATTTCGGCGAGGTGGTCGCTTTCGGCGGGCGGCTTATAGACCCTTCGTCCCATATTCCCGTCAAATACCGCAACTCTTCAAACACGCCGATTTTCGATAAATCCAAAACGCTGTACGCGATTAATCTTCTCAAGAAAAAGAAACAGCGCGAAAAAATCGATTACGTCATCGTGACCGAAGGTTACATGGACGTCGTTGCGCTGCATAAAGCGGGTTTTGACACGGCTGTTGCTTCTATGGGAACGGCGCTGACTTTTTCTCAGGCAAAGCTGATAAGGAATTATTCCGAAAACGTGTTTATCAGTTACGACGGCGATTCGGCGGGGAAAACCGCAACTTTGCGCGGTTTGGACATACTTCAGTCGGCTGGGCTTAACGTGAAAGTCGTTTCGCTTCCCGAAGGGCTTGACCCCGACGATCTGATAAAAGCGCAGGGCAGGGATGCTTACGCCCGATTGCTTAAAGAGGCGGAGCCTTTGCCCGCTTTCAAACTCAACAGTCTTAAAAAGAGATTCGACATCGGCTCTCCCGACGGAAAATCCGCCTACGCCATCGAGGCGGTAAAAGTCATAAAATCTTTGCCCAATCCCGTCGAGCGGGAAGAATATCTTTCCATAGTTCACGATACTACGGGGTACTCGTTCGACGCGCTCAGAAAGCAGGCAGATTTAATAAGCGAGGACGAACCCGGCGAAAAAAATGCGCCTGTTATTGACGAAGGTAAAGAAGCAAAACCTGAAACAAAACGCGACAAAGCGGAACTTTTCGTCATTGCCAGCATCGCGCACGGAATGCCTTACGTCGATTTTTCCGAGGACGTGTACACCTATCTCGATTCGGACACGGACAGACGGATTTACGGTTACGCCGTGGAAAAGCACAAAAAAGGCGAAAAGCCGTCGGTTTCCATGCTTTACAGCATAGAGGATTCGGCAAGAGTCGCGGAAGTCGCGGATTATAACTTTCTGGAGGGCGACGACAGGGCTAAATACGAAATGTGTCTGACTCGCTTGAAAATGAAATACTTATCGGCGGAAAAGACGCGGCTTGCCAAAGAGTACGACGAAACCAAAAACGTTAAACTCATAATGGAAATCGCGCGGCTTGACGGCTTGCTCAGAAGCTTGAAAAACGGAGGAGAGAATGACTGAAAAAATTGACCGTGCGTCGATTGAACCCGAAAAACGAACGCTTAATGAAGAAATCGCTTTTCTGGTAAAATCGGGCGGTAAAAAAGGGTATCTTACCACGGACGAAGTCAGCGAAGCGCTTGTGCTTTATTGCGACGCGTCCAGCGACGACATTGACAACGCTTATGAGGAACTTGCAAAAAACAACGTGCTTGTCGTGGGCGAGGAGCCTTCCGACGCGGAAGAAATTTTTTACCGCGGTGAAGACAGCACCCGCACTTATCTCAAGGCTCTCGGTAAAGTGACTTTGCTTACCGCCGAAGAGGAAAAGGAACTTGCAAAAAAGGCCGCGGAAGGCGACCGCGACGCAAAAAACGCGCTTATAGAAGCAAATTTAAGGCTGGTGGTATCCATTGCGAAAAGATACGTCGGCAGAGAAATCGACCTTGACGACCTCATACAGCTTGGTAACCTGGGCCTAATCACCGCCGTGGAAAAATTCGATTACACAAAAGGCTTCAGGTTTTCAACTTATGCCACATGGTGGATACGTCAGGCGATAACCCGTTACATAGGAGACCTGGCGCATCCCATACATATACCGGGATACGTAAAAGACAATCTGGACCGTATGCGCCGCTGTTCGTTGGACATCGAACAGAAAACAGGCAGACCCGCTACGGTTGACGAGCTTGCTTCCGCCATGGGAGTGGACGAAAAAAAGATTCTTTTCTATCAGAGATTACTGCTTAAAGAAAAATCGATAGACGAAACTATGGGCGAGGACGGCGACGCCACGTTTGCGGAAGTACTCAAGGATGAAAAGATACGACTTCCTCAGGACGTGGTGGAGGACAATATTCTGAAAGAACTGATTAACGAAGCGATAGCCTCGCTTGAACCGCGCGAACAGATTATCATCAGGCTCAGATACGGATTGGATGACGGCAGACCTAAGACGCTTGAAGAAGTCGGAGCAATGTTCAACATAACGCGGGAAAGAGTGCGTCAGGTTGAACAGAAGGCGCTTAAAAAGCTGAGAAGTCCCTCACTCAGCAAGCCTATAAGGAAATACCAAAGTGCTTAATGATAAGAAAGGACAAAAAAGGGATACAATATAAGGTATGAAAAGCACGGTCGACAGCACAAAAACGATCGATAGAGGAATTTATGGATAAACAGGCATTAGAAGAAATAATAAAATCGCTTAAAGAAAAATTTAAACGCGAAGGTATCGTTACCTACGACGATGTCAACGCTTTACTTTCCGCCGGCAACGTCGATCCCAACGAGATTGACGATATTTTAAGTGCGCTCGCAGGACTGGGTATAGAGGTAAAGAAGCCCGTGCAGGAGTACAAGTCGCTCGGCGAAAAAATCGATAACGAAATAAAGCGTCTTATAAAAGTGGGTAAAGCCCACGGCCATCTTACTTACGATGAAGTGGGCGAAAAACTTGCCGTCGAGTGCGAGGCTAACGCCGAACAGATGGAAGAGGTTTTCAAAATTCTTGCCGAAAACGATATTCAGATAATCAACAACACGCTTGACCTTGTTCACGACGATATCGACCAGATTCTGTCGGAAGTGTCTATCGACGACCCCGTAAAGGTTTACCTTAAGGACATCGGAAAAGTGCCGCTTCTTACCGTTGAGGAGGAACTCGAGCTTGCTCACAGAATGTCCAAGGGCGACGAGGAGGCAAAAAAACGTTTAAGCGAAGCAAATCTCAGATTAGTGGTTTCCATAGCAAAGCGCCATGTGGGAAGAGGTATGCTGTTTCTTGACCTGATTCAGGAAGGCAATCTCGGACTTATGAAAGCCGTGGAAAAATTCGATTACACAAAAGGCTTCAGGTTTTCCACTTATGCCACGTGGTGGATTCGCCAGGCAATTACCCGCGCGATTGCGGATCAGGCGCGTACGATAAGAATACCCGTTCACATGGTGGAAACCATAAACAAACTTACGCGCACGACAAGACTTCTGGTTCAGAAGTACGGGCGCGACCCTACTCCCGCCGAAATCAGCGAAGAAATGGGAATATCCGAAGAACGCGTGCGCGAAATCCAGCGCATCGCCCTTGACCCCGTTTCGCTCGAAACTCCTATCGGCGAAGAGGAGGACAGTCACCTGGGTGACTTTATCGAGGATATAAACGTCAGCGCGCCTCAGGACGCGGCAACGTTTACCATGCTTAAGGAGCAGCTTTTGTCCGTTCTCGATACTCTTACCCCGCGCGAAGAAATGGTACTGAGATTAAGGTACGGCATAGACGACGGACATCCGCGTACCCTGGAAGAAGTGGGCAAGGAATTCGGCGTCACGAGAGAGCGTATCCGTCAGATAGAGGCAAAGGCGCTGAGAAAACTGCGTCACCCGCAAAGAAGCAAAAAACTTAAGGATTATATAGACTGATGGACCGGATAAGCGCGGTATGTTCTCTCATTCGTCCGTGCGATTGCCTTGCGGACATCGGCTGCGACCACGGATTGGTTGCAAAATATGCCCTTGACAACGGCGTAAAAGAGGTTATTGCCGCCGACATAAGCGAGGGTTCGCTTAAAAAAGCAAAAAAATTGCTGGGCGGTTATCCCAACGTCACATACAGGTTAAGCGACGGTTTCGATAAGATTGAGAAAAAGGCGGACGTCGCGGTTATTTCCGGCATGGGCGGACAAACGATTATCGGCATACTTTCGCGTCTTACATATAAGCCCGAGTTAATTCTGGGCGCACAACACAATCAAAAGGAACTGAGGGAGTATTTAATTAACAACGGTTACTCGATAGAAGAGGACTTTTGCGTCCTCGACCGCGGCAAATTTTACGATTTCATGCGCGCAGCAGAGGGACAGTCGCCTCCGCTTTCCGCCGTTCAGCTTCAGTACGGCGTTTACTACAAGCGTAAAAATCCCGACCTTAAAGCGTGTATGCTGGACGCATTGGCAAAACTTAAAAGCTATAAAACCACTCAGTCGAATTTATACAAACTCGAACTCGTCAAGGAGGTTCTTAAATGGCAAGAGTAAAAGATATCGTAAGCCTTTTAAACAACGTTGCGCCCGAAACCAACGTGCTTAAAGACGAATACGATAACGTGGGATTGCTTGTGGGCAGGGCGGACGCGGAAGTTAAACGCGTGCTTTGCTGTCTTGACGCAACCGAAGAAGTCATAAGCGAGGCGGGCGAATTGGGCGTTCAGCTTATAGTGGCGCATCACCCCATGATTTACGCACCCGTAAAAAGCGTTACCGATAACGACGTTACGGGAAGAAAAATTCTTGCCGCCATAGAGCGCGGTATTGCCGTTTACGCCGCGCATACAAACCTGGATTTCTCGGGCGGAGGCATAAACGATTTTACGGCTCAGCTTCTGGGACTTCTGGACGTTTCCGTCATGCAGCCGTATATTTCCGACCACGAGGGTCTGGGAAGAGTAGGCAACCTTTCGGGCAAAATGTATGCCGCAGTCCTCAAAGGCCAGGTGGAAAATCTGTTCAAGGACAAATACGTCCGCATAATAGGCGAGCCTTACGAATACGTTTCGCGCGTGGCGATAATAAACGGCGGCGGGGGCGGCAGTACCGATTACGTGGATATGGCGCTTAAAAGCGGTGCAGATTGCCTTATCACGGCGGACGTAAAGCATCACGTCGCGGTATATGCCAAGGAAAACGGTCTTACGGTTATAGAACCGCAACATTACACAATGGAGCATTGTTACATCACGCGGCTTGTGCAGATACTTAAACTCGAGGCGCTGTCCGCAAAGCTTGACGTGGAGATAATTCAATCCTCGAAGGATATAAACCCCAGGTTTTAGACAATAATTATCGGTAAAAGTAAATTTCGACCAAAAATACGACTTATTCCTGCCGTACAACTACGGCTCAGGTAAGAAACAGGAGGACTTATGAATCTTGACAATCTTTTAAAATATCAGGAAGCGGACCTTGCCTGCAAAAAACTGCTTGACGAAATCAGGGGCAATTCCGACTACCTGGAAATGAAAAAGTACAAAAACGAGTTTAATATCGCCAAACAAAAGGTCAGTGACAGCGAAACTCTTGCAAGTACGGTTATAAGCGCATACAACGGTGCAAACGAATACCTTGAAAAAAATTCACGCAGGGCGGAAGAACTTTGCGCTTTGCTTGAAAACGAAAATATTTCGGAAGAGGAGGAAAAGGCCGCCGTTTCCGAGCTGGAGTCGTTACGCACGGCTTTTGCCGAGTGGGAAAAGAAAGCCGCTCAGTTAAAGTCGGGTGCGGATAAGGCTTTGATGGAATATTCGGGTGCGCAAAAAAGTGGCAAGTCGGCGCGCGATTCTTACTCCGCCGCTAAGGAAAATTACGAAAAGTTTAAAGTCTCCAAAGAGGACGAGCTTCAGAAGCTTAAAACGGAGCGCGATAAACTGGAGTCGGGGGTGGATTCCGAATTGCTTGAAGTTTATAAATCGCTTACTGCAGAAAATAAATATCCCGCTTTTGTGCCCGCTCTCGGAGATGAAAATTCGCCCGTTTGCAGCGGCTGCGGCATGATGCTTGCCGACGCGAGTAAAAACGATTTGAAAAACAAAGGCTACTGCCGCTGCGAAACCTGCCGTAAAATTATTTACAAGCCGTAACGCCGTCAGTTTTCTCGGCATAATACTTTTATTGTGGCGACAACGCGTTAAACAAAATCAGGAATCGTGACTTAATAAATTTTTTAGGAATCCGAAAACGACGCAGTTGTCCAAGTAAATCTTAAGAGGTTAATTTATGAATAAAATTACAAAGGCCGTAATCCCATGCGGCGGTATGGGTACGCGTTTTTTGCCTATTACCAAGGCTGTACCAAAAGAAATTCTGCCTATCGTCGATACGCCCGTATTGGACTATATCGTTCAGGAAGCCGTTGACAGCGGTATTACCGATATATTAATAATTATAAACAAAAACAAAGAAACAATTAGGAATTATTTTACTCCGTCTGCAGAGCTTGAAGATAAACTCGCCGCTAACGGAAAAGGCGATTACGTCAAGATTCTAAAAAACATTTACTCGCGCGCGCAGATTAGCTTCGCTTATCAGGAAAAACCTTTGGGGAGTGCGGACGCAGTATATAAGGCTAAGGATTTTACGGGTAATGACCCGTTTTGCCTGGCATGGGGAGATGACCTTATCGTGGGCGAAAAGCCCGTTATGGCTCAGCTTGCGGAAGGATATTACCGTTTCGGAGTGCCTGTTCTGGGAGTGCAGTATTTCGGCGGCGACGATATCGTGAAATACGGGGTCGCCAAGATTTCATCTTCGGACGGAAGGGCTCACAAATGCGAGAGTATTGTGGAAAAGCCTTCGCTTGACAGTATTCCTTCGCGATTTGCAAGCCTCGGAAGATATGTTCTCGACGCGCGCGTTTATTCGGCAATCGAAAAAACTCCCGTGGGTAAAGGCGGAGAATATCAGCTTACCGATACTTTGAATTTAATGTGCTCCGATCCCGGAGTTTACGCTTATGAGTTCGAGGGGCGCCGTTACGATATGGGCGATAAATTCGGTGCCGTTACCGCAGAAGTAGAGCTTGCACTAAAAAGTCCCGAGTTCGGCGAAAGATTTAAACAGTACCTTAAAAAATTTGCGTCGGAATTGTGAGTAAAATCGTTTATAAAAATCATTTTTTGCTTTCGGACGATACCGAAAGCGTTTTACGCGGTAAAAAACAAGGAGTATCGTTCTTTAACGTTGCGTCTTCTCATCCCGAAAAATTTGACGGAATGGAGGGAGTGACGGTATTTAAACGCGTCAATAAACCCGAAGACGCCTGTTTCGGCGCGCTTGCGCTTATGGATTTAACGGACGATAAAATCGTGGACGCGGTTTCGGAAGCGGTTTTGGGTAATGGAGCCAAGCTCATTGCCGCCGCAGGTTACAGCCTTGACGAAACTGGACTTATTGATGTAAAGTTTCATCTTTCACCCGTTCAATACCTGCATAAACTCGGGTTGCTGGAAAAGTGCACCGTTGTAGGCGGCGTTTATCTGGACCGCGACGACTTGGACCTTATGGCTCAATGCGGGACAAGCCTTATCCTTTGCCCGACGTGCTCGATGGGATACGGATTCGGAATACCCCATTTCAAGGCTTATTGTAAAAAATTAAATGTGTATTTCGGCAGCGGCGACAACCGCTTTAACCGTAACGGATGTATGCTTGCGGAGGCACGCACCATGTACCTTGGCAGCAACAGCGATATGCGATCGGATTGTTCGGTGGACTTGGAAACGCTTTTTGCCTGTTTTTCTTCCCATACACCGCCCAACGCTGAAGAACTGCTTTTTTCTTAAGGAAAATCAAACCGCGTAAAATTGCATTTTTTTTGAAAAAAAACGGTTGACAAACATTTGCATATTTAGTATAATAGTCAAGTCATCTGCGCGAGGGTGGCGGAACTGGCAGACGCGCACGTTTGAGGGGCGTGTGGGCAACCATACGGGTTCAAGTCCCGTCCTTCGCACCATACCAGAATAATACGAACCAAGACACCAAGTCAAGGTTCGTATTATTTTTTGCCCGCGATTTCTTCGGCATGATAGTCCGCTTTGAATGAAAACTTCTTTCAGTCCTCTAAATTTGTGCTTTTTCGGTCGGCTATGGTAGCATAGTTCCTCGCGGACGTCAACGGTCGCAAAATCGTCGCTGAAAACACCCATATAAACGAATTGGAGCCCGAGTAAGGATTGCATCCTTGCTCGGCTCTTTTTCTGTCTATGGGGCATTTCCCGACCTGTACGCAACGATTTTGGCTTTGTCCCGTTGACTTCCGCAGACTTGCTATTCAGGGCACCAACATTCACCGTCCTATGCACCTTCGCCTGTTGCCCGAAAAAGGCAAATACAAATTCAGAGGTGTTAAAATGGAAATGTTAGTCACAAAGTTCTCAAACGGAAAGTATTGTAACGAAGGCGAATTGTTCGCTGAACCTATCTCAAATGAGAACGTCAAACTCATGGGCGAGATGATCGCTTTACAAGCGCTTCGCACCGTCAAAAAGTTCGATATGAAAGTTGCAGATAGGCTGTATATCGGCCTTATCAAAGATCTGCATCACATGAACGAGATAGACTATACCGTATCAGACGGCTACGATGTGGCGCAAACAGCAATCTGCTTTCTGTATCAATTCGTCGGGCATACAGCCAATGAGATTTACGGTAAAGACCGCAAAGGGAAAGACATCTCTATCAAACTCGCGTGTTATCGCGAAGTGGATCATTTCATCAACCTTCTTCGTAACAGACCGGACAGGCGCGGGACTGTCGTTGAATCCATAGATTTTACGGATTATAAGGCTTTGCCGATGGATCCGGTAAACTGCTTTGAGAAAGAACAGACCGATTACACCAAAGCAGACGAACTTGTAGGCGCATTACAGCTCTCCCCATTGGAACTTGCCATACTGAACTGCTACATGAACGGCATGGTGCAATCCGAAGTCTGTGCCGAACTCGGAATAGGCCGCGGAACGATAAACCACCGAAAAGCAAGCATACGACAGAGATATTATAGCCTTTACGGCGCGTTCTAGTATGACATTAAATTTCATAACAAACAACAGGCGTTCATAGTAAGTATGAGCGCCTGTTGTATGATATTTCCGTAAAGCACCGATGACACGATACCAGTGATACTAAATATAATTTTGCTAAAATATATCACATTGAGCAAATCGCTCAGTCATTCAGCGTAATTTTTATAGCCTCTGTAGGAAGACTTACTAAAGTCAATTTCCCATCAATGATTTGATTGAATCCGGTAATGGTCGTACCCTGTCCGAGCCAATCGTTGATAGACAGAGAAGTAGGATTTTCATAGCGTCCTGTTTCTTCATTCCAAATAGCATGGCTTGCGCTTATCGAATAAGTATGCCCGTCAACATATTTGAAAGTGCCTTCGCCGTTTGTAAGCTCGTCTAACGTAAAGCTTTGAGATTCAGGCGCCGTGCTGCCGTAGATGTAGTCGGTATCTACAATGCGGATTGAGATATTCGCCAAATCGTCAGTACTGTCAAATTTGGATTCATTGATAACTTTGAATGGCACATCCACAGTCTCAACTTCGATTTCGCCGTACTCGGTAACGGTAAATGTCCTCATCAATGTGGCAGAGCCGGCGTTATTGAAGTCTAAATACAGGTAAATAGTAGCCGTGCCGGGATTGATCTGCTTCAGATCTACGACTAAATTACCTCCGATTATGTAACTAATACCTGATTGCTCAATGGGTTCAAAGTCCAATGCGCTATCGGGAATCACTTCTTGATTCGAAGAAAGGATTTCTTTTCTGTCAACATTACTGTTATATGAGCCGAATTTTGCCATGTCGAAAGCGAGGGATAATTTTTGCTCGCAATCCAAGTATTCGTATCCTTTATCTTCTTCGCTAGCGACCGATATCTCGTCGATAACGCTGCTGTCCCAGGACAGATAGTCGTCGGGGTCGTCGTATTCTGTAACGGGCGTCAACTCTATCTCTATCGATACGTCCTCGTCGGGCATGGTAAACTGGTACCCCAATGAGCCCTTTGTGATAGCCGTGCCGTTGTAGCTGACTTCGCCGATCTCGTAAAAGACGCTCTCCGATTCCACGTCGAACAAAATGTTGCTCCCGGTTTGCCCCGTGCTTGACAGATCGATGACGCGGTAGTTATCGTTTTCCGTGTATGTAATGCTGTGCATTGCAGGATCATCGGAACCGTTACCACCGCAAGCCGTTAAACCGACAGTTGCAGTCAGCGCTAACACACCAGCTAAAATAAAACCAAATTTTTTCATGAATATTTCTTACTCCGATAAGTCGGAGTCCTCCTATACTATAATAATATATGCCCGATACATGAACAACCCAATCAGGCTGTTTGTTCATGTATTATGCCATTCAGTGTACAAATTACGACTTGAAATACATGAAATAGAAGATATAAGAACAACTATTAGACATGGGAGCTGGTATTGCTTTGAAGTTCTTACCTTTTTCTATAAATTTGCTTTGAAGTTCTTGCTTTTTTTCTTTGAATTTGTTAAAATAAAAAAGAAGAAGTACACTGAATGGCATATTCAGTGTATGAAACGTGACATTAATTACACTAATTCATAAACGTATCACAAGAGTTTTCCAAGCCTATTCATCATATCCGCCTTATGCTCCATTAGGGAGTGGGCATAGCGGCTGAGCGTGACGGTCGGGTTCTTGTGGCCGAGGATTTCGGAGAGCGTCTTTACATCCATACCGCATTCAAGGGCACGGGTGGCGAACGTATGCCGCAGGGAATGAAAACCTTTGTGCGGGATTTTCAGCTTTTTTAAGAGCAATTCAAAACTTCGCTGATAGGAGCGGACGGAAACGGACTTTCCGTTTGCAGATACCACGAAGGGCGAATCGCTCTTTTTCTTTACACCTTTGAGAATAGGAAGTAGCTGTTTGGGCAGAGGTATCACGCGACGGGAAGTGGCGGTTTTCGGCTCATCTATGACAAGCCCATCTTTGCTGTCATGGCAGGACTTGGAAACGGTCAGGATGCCTTTAACAAAATCTATATCACTCCATTGTAAGGCGATAAGCTCGCCGATACGCAAGCCGCTGTACAGACAGAGAATGATGCCGTACAGCTTATCTTTCTTTCCGTTCAGTATTGCTTGCTCTATCTGCTTCTGCTCGGCGAGGGTAAAGCACTCCACGGGCTTTTCTTTGAGTTTCGGGCGTTTTAGTTTGTCCGCCGTGTATTCTTTCGTCAGCCCCAACAGATGCGCCGTTTTGAGAGAACTCTGAATAACGGAAATTATAGCGTTGACACTATTAGCGGAAAGTCCCTTGCCGGTCTTACGATTGCCGCTCTGCAAAAGCCCGGTAATGAACGATTGCAGGACAAGCGGAGATAAATCGTTCAGCTCCATGCCGCCGATTTTATCCTTGATATGCTGCTCAATGATAAGCTTATACCGTTCGTAAGTCCGCACTTTGACGGACGGGCGGATATAGTTTTCCAGCCATTGAATGAGCCAGTCTATGTACTTCATAAGTCCTCCAAAACGTGTAAATTTTATTAAATGGCAGTAAGGCGTGCGCTTGGCTTATACAAGTCGGCGGCGAAGCTGACGGCGCGGCTGACGCCGCACCGTCACCCTCGCGCTTCGCGCTCGGGCGCCGAAGCCAAGCGCACGCCCGAACTGACAAACAAACGAAAACCGAACGAAAGCGCGGCGG
>ENA-ORNK01000848-ORNK01000848.1-human-gut-metagenome-genome-assembly--contig:-NODE-848-length-32353-cov-6.198898_pt1 | contig 32353 bp, 21 predicted proteins | sample MGYA00242115_ERZ509022 | MGnify/ENA primary metagenome ERZ509022 (study PRJEB26280, sample SAMEA2338690) | human gut metagenome | biome: human gut; feature: human-associated habitat; material: faeces...
TCAAGGTGCTGTTCTTCTTATTGGAAGTATTTCCAGAAGAACTTTCGTTCCTGTCTTTCAGACAGCTTATTGATTTTATCATAAGCAGTTCTGTTTGTCAAGAACTTTTTTCATTTTGTTTTCAGGTTTCTTTCAAAACCCGGTTGCTTATCACTCGCAGCAACAGTTCATTATTTTATCAGAACTTACTGTTCGTGTCAAGCAGTTTTTTTATTTTTTGAATTTCTTTTCAGAAATCCGTGTTGCTTTCGATTGCCGCAACAGTCATAAATTTTACCAAGACTATTCGTCGATGTCAAGCACTTTTTCTTCTTTTTTAAAGAAGAAGTTCCATCGCATTTCCTGCGGTGGAACTTCAGTATAGCATTATCCTTTTTTAGTTGTCAACCAGTTTTTGCTTTTTTCTTACTTTTTTACAATCCCGTAACATCAGGATAATCCCGCCAGCCAGTAGGCGAACCGGTTCATCTGATAAAGCTTCGTCAGCCATTCGTTTTCAACGGTCCACGCCGCGATCTGGCTGCCGACTCTTCCTGTATCGAAGCTGGCGATTACAATATAAATAATCCATAAAACTACGATGCTCTCTGCCATGCCGACCACGATTCCCAGTACACTGTTGAGCACTTTCAAAATCGGCAGGTGCACGATTGCCGAAAGGGACTTGAAAATCAGGTTCACCAGTCTGGCTGCGAGTCCGGTAATCAGCAGCATCAGAACCGACAGTATTATATTGGTAGTGTTTTTTTCTTTCACACTGCTATATAAAAGGATAGCCAGCGAAAGGACGAACAGAGAAATGACCAGAGACAGCAGCATCCTGATTTCATCCACCATTCCTTTTTTCATTCCGGCATATCCCCGCCAGAGGGCAAATAAGATCACACAAACCAGCAGTACGTTCATTTTTTCTCCCGTTTATTTCATTTCTATCATATCTATGCTGTTTGCAGTAACCGCAAGAAACCGGTTTCCGCCCAGCGTTTTTAAAAGCTGCGTCTGTTCCGGTATCGGTCCACTGTATTTTTCTTTTCCGTTCAGGTTATAAATCAGGCACTCTCCTTCATTATATATAATCAGTTCCTGATCCGAAATCAGAACATCCCGGTATTCGATTGCAAACGGCAACGACAGCACCTGCGTCCCGTTCATATTATAAATGTCAATCCGATATTTTCCGTTTCCGTTCGTACCATTAAAAATAAACGCCACATAATTGCCGCTGCTGCGGACGTCCTGCACCTCCTCCTGCATGAAATTCTGGAAGATATTTTTTGGAATTTCATTTCCTTCATATAACATGAACTGATTATTTCCCACAGAATACGCCGTATGCGTCCCCGCAAACTCTGCCAGCGGGATTACCGTATCCGAATATTCGTAGGAGCTTACCATCGTGTCGGTGTAGTTTTGTCCGACTTCGTCAAAATTGTAAAAGCTGACGATCGATTTCATACTGCCGCTTTCTGCTTTCAGATATGCCACCATCATCAGTTTTCCATTGTCCGACAATGACACGGAAACCGGATAACCCGATTTCTGCATCGTCGTTTTGATTCCGACTGCTTTTTCCCCAGTAGGATTATAGACGTTGATCCAGGTCACATCCCCATCCTCCAGAATCGCCGCCACAACACCGTTCGCTGCCACGGACAGCGATTTCACCGGAAGATTCGTATCAATCTGTTTGGATGTCCCGTCCTGACTGATATCATAAATCAGGTTGCCGTTATAATCCCCAACTGCGACCCAGCCCGACCGCACAGAGACGCACGGCGACTGCATGTCGTAAGTCTGGTTCCACATGGCGTTGCCCTTGTAATCCGTATAGCTGATACCATCCTTACTGTAGGTCAGAAAGCCATTCTGGTAGCTCAGCAGAGTAGAACCGGACACCTGGTTCCTGTCGATTGCGGACACGACCGTGTAGCCGGAGTAGGTTTGATTTTTAAGCAACGTTACCGCCGTCACCGTCAGCACTGCGATCACGCCGATTACGCAGCAGGAACGAAGGATCACTTTCAGACGATGCGCCCGGATTTCCCGTTTAAAATCCTTGCTGTCTTTTTCCCCATTTTTTTCTTTTTTTCGCAGGTATTCCCTAATATCTACCATGTAAGATAAGTCCCCATTTCTTTTGCAGCATCTTTGCGAGCATGTTGGCTCACTTGCGCTCATTCCATCACGAGCCCGCGCTGACGCGCTTTACCGCCTGCTATGCAGGCTGCTCGTTCTCTAATGGCGCAAGAAAAACAAATGTCGCCTTCGGCGTCGCTTGTTTTTCTTGTGCGCTCATTCCATCATAACACATTCATTATTTTGAAGGTAGTAAAATATTCTGTCCGGGCTGGATTTGATTCGGGTCTTTTATATTATTCAGACGGCAGATTTCTATCACTTTTTCATCTGTTCCGTAAAATCTCCTGGAAATAGCGATGAGGCTATCCCCTTTCTGTACCTGATAGCTTTCCGGGTGCGCCAGGGCTTCCTGAACCTGAGGAAAGGAATCGGAGGCTGATGCGGACTGCCGGACTGCCGAGGATTCAGCGTCTGCGTCGGTCGTGACCGCATTCTGGCTGTCCGCTGTTGCGCTATCTGCTGTTACGTTGTCTGTCATTACGTTGTCCGCCGTCCTATTGTCTGTCGCTTCGCCATCCATCGCCGTATTGTCCGTGCCGGTTGTATCGTCCGCCTGTGCAGCTTCGTCCAAGGCGGCAGACCGCGCCATTTCGTCCGATGAATTCCAGCCAACAGTCTCTTCTACAATCAGTCCGGGAGATATATTTTCCGTCTCATTTTTTGTATTCCGGACAGCTCCTGCCAACAGGGCGGAAACCGCTTTCATATCCGAGTACTGATTGACGGACGTCAGCGCCGTTCCGACCAGAACCAACAAAAGCACCAGGCAGCCAATCCGGCAAAGCTTCGGGAAGAGGGCGCCGGTACTGCCCAAGCGGGCCTGATAAGCTGTCCCAAAAGCAGTTTTCCTCGACGCTGCGTTCAGCGTAGGTGCTGCAGCCTTAAGCGCACCCAGCCTTGACAGCACCGTTTTCCTGCTAGACGCTGTATTCGGCGCAGACGCCCTGGAGGCAGTTGCACTCCGCGCTGCGTCCGCTGCAGCTTCCGCTTTTCTTTTTTCCCGGCGGGCATTGATCGCTTCCATCACCCGTTCCTCCTCCACATCTGCAGGGCGGCTCTGCTCCCGTTCAGCAATCATATATGCCTGCATTTCTTCGTTTTGTTCATAAAAAATAAAATAGCCTCCGATCTGGATTTCTTCTCCCCGCACGGTCCAGAACCGGACGGCAGCTTCCTTTTTTTCAATTTTTCCAATCCGCTCCAGCTTCTGAAAATACGGAAAATTTCCGCGCCTGAAGTCCGTTTCTTTTTCCACCCCGTAAATCAAATAATAGCGGATGCCGTCCTTTTCCTCCTGCTGCCCGAATGCCAGACACGTCTCTTTTCCCTGGCATCGTTCCAGAAACGTATGGACATAATCCTCCATGTACAATTTTACATTCGGACTGCCTGTCCCGATCTGCATCACATTTTTGGGTATTTTCAACATTTTACCTCTGCTCCTTTCCATCCGGGCACCCCGTTTTTCCTAATCTTAGCAGACCGTTGCCGCAGATTTTGTCTGTTTATGCGCTCTTTTTTGGCGGTTTGGAGCAGAGTCTCGTTCTGGAACTTTTGCACATATTTATTCTGTCAAACACTTCTGTTCGATATAAAAAGCACAATAAAATACATTGTATTTCCTTCCCGACTCTTCTAAACTATTTTTTAGTAGATACCAAAATTTCTGCAGAATACACTAAAGGAGTGGTACTGAAAATGAGCAAACTTTCTCTTGCAGGAGAATGGAAACTTCGCGGCGAGTTTATGGACGTAACAGCAGATCGCTGTGCAGAGGTGCTCGTCCACCTCAACGCCATGCCTCCCAAGCCGACAATTCCCGGTTATCTGACCGAAGAAAATATGACCGAGGAGGAGCGGGAAATGTATCTGAAAGAACCCGATCCGAAATTTACGGTAAATACCGCCCTCGCCATGCACCCCTATCCTTCCAAAACGGGATATATTCCTATGACTGTACCCGGCGACGTTACAACCGCCCTGATCGATAACGGAGTTATCGAGGAGCCTTTTTTAAAGGACAACACCAAAAAAAGCATCTGGATTAAAGAGCTTTCCTGGTGGCTTGTCAAAGAATTTGATATCACCGAAGAAATGCTCAACGAAGATATTGTCCGCCTGAACATTGAAATGCTCGATTTTAATGCCGATATTTTAGTTAACGGCATTCCCGCCGGACATCAGGAAAATACCTTCTGTGCTTTTTCTGCAGATATCAAACGCTTTTTGCATGTCGGTACCAACCAGATCGTGATCCGTCTGACCTCCGGCATGGAATTAAATTATCCACATGACACCGTTTCCTATTACTGTGCAAGTGACAATGCGATCTGCGACCAGCGAGTATACACGCGTAAGCCACAGTTTACCTATGGCTGGGACTGGTGTCAGCCCGTTCCTACCTGCGGTATCGGACGTTCGATCGAAATCGAAGCGTTCAGCGGTGCACAGGTAATCGCTTCCCGCGTCGATACGCTCAGCCTTTCCGGAAATGATGCAGAAATCGAATTTCATTTTGAAATCGAAAAATCCAACATGGTGCAGAGCGCTGAAACAGAGCTGGAATATGAGCTGTCCATCGACGGCAAGACCGCGTATACCGGTCATCAGACCCTGATGCTTGTCGGCGGCATCAATTTTGCACAGGAACGCGTTGTATTAAAGGATGCAAAGCTCTGGTGGCCGAACGGTTACGGTGCTCAGAACCTTTATACCTTTACCGCACGCTGCACGGCACGCGGCATCACCCATGAAGCAAAACCGAAGAAAATCGGTATCCGCACGCTTTCCATCGACTTTTCCAAGCTGCCGGATGAAAGCCGCAACTTCTTCTTCAAGATCAACGGCACCCGTATTTTCTGCAAAGGCGGCAACTGGGTTCCTACCGATTCTATCTATCTGCGGACGCCTGATGAAAACTATAAAAAGCTGGTCAGCGAAGGTGCAGCGGCACACTTTACCATGTTCCGTATGTGGGGAGGCGGCACTTATGAACCGGATTGCTTCTACGATTACTGCTCCGAATACGGTATTTTACTGATGCACGATTTTATGTACGCATGTGCTTTTTATCCCGACCAGAAGGATTCGTTCCTTTACGAAGCTGAACGCGAGGCAGAATATCAGACCAAGCGTCTGGCACATTATCCCTGTATGGCAGTCTGGACCGGAAACAACGAAATCGCCGAGTCCTACACCGACTGGTTCCCGGGAATGCTGCAGCCCGAACGCTACTGGGGTGATCAGATTTTCAACTACATCCAGCCCCGCGCAGTCCAGCACAATAGCCCGCTGATTCCCTACATGCCGTCCACCCCGTACTTTGGAGAACGTTCCAATACCACTGAAGAGGGAGACGTCCATGCATGGACTTATTTTGGACGCGATTCCAAGACGAGATTCAAATTCTCTTACGAACTGGAAGCTTTTGATCGATTCCCGGCGCGTTTTTCCAGCGAATACGGATTTTTCGGCGCGCAGATGGAAAGCACCGTCCGCCGTTATTTGGACGGGGAAGAGATGTCCTTCAACAATCCGTCCTGGAAGCATCACGGCGAGTTCGAACGCAAGCGTGGGGCCATCGACGGCGTTATCAACCGCCATCTGACTGAATTTTCCACGCTGGACGAACGCGGCTATCTGCTTTACAGCGGTATCATGCAGGGGCTTTTATATGCCGAAATGGCAGAGGCGATCCGCCAGAAATCCTACGGTGCCGGCGATCTGATCTGGATGTACAACGACTGCTGGCCGGAAACCGGTTGGACCATTATCGATTACTATCTCACCAGAAAGGTTTCGTTCTACTTCTTAAAACGCGCTTTTGATACGAAAAAACTGATTATCCGGAAGGCAGACGGCGGCGCGGTTGTAACCGTCATCAACGAAACCCCCGATGAACTCCGGACAACTATCTGCGTCGGCACACAGACCTTTGATGGCGCACACAATAGTGTTCTCCTGACAAAGGATCTGACCGTTGCTCCGCATTCCTGGCAACAATTCCATGTAGACGCTGAAGAGCCTGCCGCAGACGGCTATTTCGTTGTAAGTGCAGACGGCTTTGAAACAGCTGACAGTCTGCGCGCTTATTACCGCGAATACACCATTCCGGAAAGCGATGCGGTGATCGAATCCGTTGAAAAAGACGGCAGCGATCTGCTCGTAACCGTCCGTGCAAACGTATTTACACCGTTCGCTTATCTGATGACAAGCGACGACAGAGTACATTACAGTGATAACTACTTCAAGCTCTATCCCGGAGAGGCAAAAACGATCCGCGTAGAAAACTGTGACGAGACACCTACACTGTACACAGCTGCGACAATGCACGCGTAAATTTGTATATACCTGTTATGCGCATGCGCAAAAAGATTCACAAAAGGATCTTTCGCGCATGCGTTTCACATTGAGTGAGCATCGTCCTGCGCAATGTTAAAAGAAAGGGGACTTATGTCACATACAATTATTGACCTGCCGTCTGTCAGAGACGACGGCAGGCTTTACCGCGATACCGCTTTGAATTTCGTGGAATCCCTGATTCCGAATCCGTGGAACAGCTGTCACGCGCCCGATCTTTTAGAGCTTGAAAATGGCGATCTGCTTTGCTGCTGGTTTGCAGGCTCCTGTGAGGGAAACGCGGATGTCAGCATTGCTGTGTCGCGTCTGTCAGAGGACAGTTCCCAGTGGGAAACACCGGTAATTGTTTCCGATGATCCAACCCGCAGCGAGCAGAATCCTTCCCTCTTCCTGCATCCAAACGGAGAAATCTGGCTGATGTATACCGCACAGGTTTCCCGCGATCCTGACAATCCAACCTCTGACAATTTACAGGGAACTGCTGAAATCCGCCGGAAAATTTCCCGCGATAACGGGCACACCTGGGAGGCGACCGAGACAATGTTTTCCGCTCCCGGCTCGTTCTGCCGGCAAAAGATTCAGATTCTGTCCAACGGACGTTTTATTTTCAACAATTTCCGATGTGCGATCAACGATTCCTGCATGGGAGACGATTACACCGTCCTGCAGCTTTCAGACGACCAGGGCAAAACCTGGCGCAGCGTCATGATGCCCGGCAGCCGCGGGCGCGTACACGGCAATATCGTGGAGCTTTCTCCCGGAAATCTGATCTGCCTGCTGCGCAGCCGCTCTGCTGACCATATTTACCGTTCGGAATCCCATGATAACGGCGAGACCTGGAGCGTGCCGGAGCCTACTGTGCTGCGCAACAACAACGCAAGCATTACCGCAATCCGTCTTCAAAGCGGCGCAGTCTGCGTTGTATACAATGACGTCGCCTTCAATGACGAGCCCGAGCGCACCGTCTGGCCCGACCAGCGCTGTCCTGTCGTACTCGCCATTTCCGAGGACGGAGGAAAAAGCTGGCCCTGGCGGCGTATCATCGAGCACGGCGAGGGCTTTATCGGTCCGTGGAACGACGTCAACAACCGCCGTTACGAATATCCCTGCCTGATTCAGGGAAAAGATGGCAGGATTCATGTCGCTTATGCGTGGGGCTATCGTAAGCGTATTAAATATCTGTGCATGGATGAAGCATGGATCCGAGGAGAAAAGCTTTGTAAAGGCGTTGGCGGGGACGAGACTCTGACCTGCAAAAGATAAGGGAAGCAAAGACGGCAACATTCTATTGTCATGAATAAAAACCGGCAGACAGCAAAGCTTTGATCGCTTCGCTGCTGCCGGTTTTTCTATGTCCTGCGTGGACAATGTTATACAAACCGATATTCTGTTACGGTGTGATACGGTCTGTCAGGTCCGAATACCGAAGAAGGAAACTGCGGTTTGTTCGGTGTATCCGGATAGAACTGGGTTTCCAGTGCCAGACCCGCTCTGCAGCCGTAGGTTTTCCCATCCTTTGCGGCTTCAAGATCCCTGGAGTTGCCCGAATAGAACTGAACGCCCGGAAGATCTGTATAAACCTCCATTATGCGGGATTTATCAGAGCTCTTGACAACTGCAATTTTACGAACCTGCCCGGTGTAATTGTCCAGAACCCAGTTATGGTCATATCCGCCTGCCATTTTAAGCTGGTCAAAGTCTGCATCGATCCGTTCACCGATCAGATGCGGCTCTGTGAAGTCCATCGGTGTACCTTCTACGCGTAAAATATCTCCATTCGGAATCGCTTTTGCATCGGCCGGAGTATACGCATGAGAAAACAACTGCAGCTCATGGTCGGTAATCGGTCCGGCACCGTGTCCATCCAGATTGAAATAACAATGGTTTGTCAGGTTAAGAATCGTATCTGCATCGCTTACCACATCATAGGTAATGCGCAGTCCGTTCTCCTCCGTCAGCTCATACAGAACCGAAAAGTCCCTGTTTCCGCTAAAGCCAAGTTCCCCATCTTTCATAGACATCGTGAATAAAATGCCGTTTTCTTTTTCTTCGGCATCCCAGATCCGCTTATGCCCACCCAAAGTTCTGTGACTGTGCAGGTTATTGCCATTGTCGTTGACAGACAGCTCGTAGGTTTTTCCTTCGAGGGTGAATTTTGCACCGCCGATCCGGTTCGCATTCGGCGCAACGACTGCACCGTAAAATTTACCGTTTTCCAGATATTGCTCCAACCTGTCATAACCGAGTGCAACGTCTGCAAAATTACCGTTATGATCCGGTGCCCAGATGCGGATGATCAGCGCACCGAAGTTGCTGACCGTCACCTTCATACCATGACTGTTTTCCAGTGTATACAAATACACCTCTCTGCCGTTTACTTTCCCAAATAACTCTTTTTTCATAGGTTCGTCCATCCCTTTCGTCTGAAAATTTTGTCTGTTACAGCTCGGTACGCCCCTCCAGCGCACGAAGCAGTGTTACTTCATCAATGTATTCCAGATCGCCGCCTACCGGTACGCCGCTCGCGATTCTCGTCACGCGGATTCCGGTGGGTTTAATCAGCTTGCCGATGTACATCGCCGTCGTCTCACCCTCAAGGCTGGAGTTGGTTGCGATAATGACTTCTTTTACCTCCGGTTCTCTACTCAGGCGCTCCATCAGCTCTTTTAATTTGATATCATGGGGTCCCACGCCCAGCATCGGGGAAATCGCCCCGTGCAGCACATGATAGACTCCTTTATATTTTCCGGTTTTTTCGTAGGCAGCCAGATCCCGGCTGTTCTCCACAACCATAATCGTCGAATGGTCCCGCTCTGCGTTGGCACAGATCGGGCAAAGCTCGTTATCGGTCAGGGTAAAGCATTCCTTACAATAGCGAACATTCTGACGAGCCTGTATCATCGCATTTGCAATCCTGTTCACCTTTGCTTCCGGAAGCCCGATCAGGTGAAACGCCAGACGCTGCGCAGATTTACTGCCAATTCCGGGAAGCCCCGAAAGCTCGTCAATGAGTTTGTTGATATAGCCGCTGTAAAGATCCATATCAGAACGGGAAGCCTCCGCCGAGTCCGCCTGTCATTTTACCCATCAGCTCCTGGCTCGCTTCGTCCGCCTGCTTCATCGCTTCATTCACAGCCGCAACGATCATATCCTGCAGCATTTCCACATCTTCCGGATCTACTGCTTCTTCGGAAATGGTCAGCTTTACCAGCTCCTTTTTGCCGTTTACGACAGCCTCAACCGCGCCGCCGCCGGATTTTGCAGAGAACTCTTTCACCTCGAGTTCCTTCTGTCCTTCTTCCATCTGACGCTGCATGCGCTGTGCCTGCTTCATCAGGTTATTCATGTTGCCGGGCATACCCATGCCGCCCGGAAAACCGCCTCTCTTTGCCATTTTATTGCATCCTTTCTGTTTGTTACTCTTCTTCTATGTCCATATGAATAACCCTTGTCAGGTCTACATAAGAACTTTCCATTTCCTGTTTGCTGCGCACGCTGCGGACTTCAACCTCGATCTGCTTGCCCGTCAGCTCCGCCAACAGTTGTTCCAGTGCGCCCTTATTTGCCGGTTCTTTGGTAAAATAATCGGACGCCAGCCCGTCTTCCACCACAAGCAGCAGCCGATTGTCACCGCCAAGGCTTAAGCGCGCATTTTTGAGATACGACTTCATCGGCTGCTGTGCACTTCCTGCAACCCGTGGCCACTTGGCTACGATTTCTTTGATTTCCTCGGGAACTGCCTTGGGCAGCTCTGCCCTTCTGACCGGCGCTGCTGCCTGCACTGCGGGCTGTCCTGTCGGCGCCGCTGCGATTGCAATCGAGCCGCTTTCGATCTGTTCCACCGTCTGTTCCAGCTTTCGAATCCGTTCCAGAAGTGTATCTTCGTTCGTCTCCATCTCCGGCCTGCACAGCCGAATCAGCGCCATTTCAATCAGGACACGTTTCTGACCCGCATAGCGAATCCTACCGGACAGCTCCGAAAAACACCGGATATCCCGCATGATCGCGTCTACCTCGATCTGCTGCGCTTCTTCTTTCAATCTTGCCAGATTCTCACTGGATATGTCAATCACTTCTTCACAAGAATCCCCGGAAGTTTTCACCAGCAGGAGATTGCGCAGATACCAGGTAAAATCGGAAACAAACTGGCTCATATCCCGTCCCTGCAGCACGATCTCTTCCAGCACACCGATACAGCCCGCCACATCCCGCGCAATCACGCAGCGCAACAGTTTGCTGAACACTGACGTATCCACCGCGCCCAGCACGTCCAGCACCATATCGTAGGTCAGCTCGTGTCCGAAATGGAACGCGAGGCACTGATCCAGAAGGCTCCAGGCATCTCGCATCGCACCGTCTGCGGATTTTGCAAGGTATTTTAACGCCTTTTCCTCGATCGGCAGCTCTTCGCCCGCCGCGGCAAGGGCTTCCTTCATGCGCTCTTCGATCTGTTCGACCGTCAGGCGCTTGAAATCATAACGCTGACAGCGGGACAAAATCGTAACCGGAATTTTATTGGCTTCCGTCGTCGCCAGAATAAAGATGACGTAGGACGGCGGCTCCTCCAGGGTTTTTAACAGTGCGTTGAACGCTCCCGCAGAAAGCATATGAACCTCGTCGATGATATAAACGCGGTATTTTCCTTCCGTCGGGGAATATGCCACTTCATTCACGATTTCACGAATATTATCGACGCCGTTATTAGACGCTGCGTCTATTTCTATCACATTCATGCTTCTGCCTTCTGCAATCGCCTTACAGGATGCGCATTCTCCGCAGGGGCTTCCGTCCACGGGATGCTCGCAGTTGACACTTTTTGCAAAAAGCTTCGCAATACTCGTTTTACCGGTACCTCTTGTACCGCAGAATAAATAGGCATGACCGATACGATCCGACCGGATCTGGTTTTTCAGTGTTGTGACAATCGCATCCTGTCCCTTGACCTCTTCAAAGGTAGTCGGACGGAACCGTCGATACATCGCCGTGTAGGACATGGACGAACCTCCTTATGTTCTCCGCAAAGCAGACGGCGTCACGCAATGTACGCGGCGCCGTCCGTTGTCTTTTAATCTCCGAAGCTGATGCCCATCATCTTCGCCTCTCTGACGATGGATGCGTTGGGATCGAGCATTTTTAACTTACCTGCTACCTCTTCCAGCGGAACCTTGACGATTTCGCGGTGCTTGTAGCCCACCATAAAGCCGTATTCCCCGTCAAGAATCATCCTGCCTGCTTCTGATCCGAGCCGGCTGGCGAATACGCGGTCATAGGCACAGGGGCTTCCGCCTCTCTGGGTATGTCCGGGCACGGTTACTCGAACCTCCATGCCGCTCTTTTCCTGAATCTGCTCTGCGATCTCGTAGGAAACCGAAGGATATTTGTAGTTTTCCAGTTTTTTCTTATATTCTTTTTTCGACAGCTTGGCGTCCTCTTTGGAGATCGCGCCCTCTGCAACTGCCAGAATTGTAAATCTGCTGCCGCGGTTATGCCGTTCGTTGATTTTTTCCACAATCTTGTCGATATCGTAAGGAATTTCCGGAACCAGAATGATGTCCGCGCCGCCCGCGATACCGGCATTTAAGGTCAGCCAGCCAACCTTGTGTCCCATAACTTCTACGATAAATACGCGTCCATGGGATGCCGCCGTCGTATGGATGCAATCCAGCGCGTCTGTTGCAATGTTGACCGCGCTCTGGAAGCCAAAGGTCATATCCGTTCCCCAGAGGTCGTTGTCGATGGTCTTGGGCAGCGTTACAATGTTCAGGCCTTCCTGGCGCAGCAGATTCGCTGTCTTATGTGTGCCGTTGCCGCCAAGGATTACCAGGCAGTCCAGCTGCAGCTTGTAATAGGTCTGTTTCATCGCCGCCACTTTGTCGACACCGTCTGCGCCGGGCTCACGGATCAGCTTGTAAGGAGTACGGCTGCTGCCAAGGATTGTGCCGCCCTTTGTCAGAATACCAGAAAAATCGTCATAGGTCATCAGACGGAACTTTCCGTAGATCAGTCCCTGATAACCGTCCTGAAAGCCATAGATTTCAACGTCTTCCGTGCTGTTATAAAGCACCTTTGCCACGCCTCTCATCGCTGCATTCAGTGCCTGACAGTCACCGCCGCTGGTCAGCATACCTATTCTCTTCATCCCAAAGTCCTCCTTCTCTGTGCTGCGCCCTCTGCAGCCATCATTTAACTAGAATTATATAATATTTTAAAAATATGTACAAGTGACTGTAAAATTTTCGCTTGCATATTAGAGATTTTTCGGCTAGAATGATGATGTTGTAAAAATATATGGAGAAGTACCCAAGTGGCTGAAGGGTCCGGCTTCGAACACCGGTAGGCTGTAACAGGCGCGAGGGTTCAAATCCCTCCTTCTCCGTACTATGGGGCTGGGTTCGTTTTATGAACCCAGCCCTTTTGCGCACCCTTGCCACCCGGCAGGCATACTCTAATAGCAAATCACCTGCCGCCAAAGCCGATTCTTATGACTTTCTTATGGATAATCCCCGAGGCCGCGTTTCTCGCCCTCTCCCTTTCCCTGGATACATTTGTCGCCGGGCTTTCCTACGGAAGCAGCAAAATCCGTCTTCCTCTGGTCTGCGCTGTCACTGTCAGCCTGGTCTGCTCGGGCGTCCTCTGCCTTTCCATGCTTGCCGGATCCCTCGTCCGTCCATTTCTTTCCCCTATCGCCGCCCGACTGATCTGCTTTTTACTGCTTGTCTGCATGGGCACCCTTCGGATTCTCGATCATGCGATCAAATCCTTTCTGTGCCATCACGATGGCTTTTCCAGAAATTTCATGTTCCGTGCCCTGCATTTCCAGTTCTTTCTCTCCGTCTACGCCGATCCCTGCAAGGCGGATGCCGACGCCTCCAAAAGCCTTTCTGTCCCGGAATCCGTCTGCCTCGCCCTCGCGATGTCCTTAGACGGTGCTGCAGCAGGCTTCGGTGCAGCCCTCGGGAATCTAAATCCTGTCGCCGTTCTTTTCTTTTCCCTCCTATTCGGATTTACAGCAATACAAGGCGGCTTCCTGCTTGGAAACCGCCTTGCACAAAAAACTCATTTTTCTGTTGACTGGCTCTCCGGAGCCCTGCTGATTCTGCTGGCATTTTTGCGGCTGATCTGAAGCAGAGACTGTGTGTTCTCTTACTTTCCGGATAAATAAACCGCACAGGATGCGCCCGGCAGGATAATTTCGTCTTTACGGATCAGTTCTTTTCCATTCCAGGCAAAAATAACCAGCGTGCCTTCTTTATTGCATGCATTGACGATCAGATCCGTCCCCGGAATCTGCAGAAGATGCCGAGGCCAGTTGCCCGTTGCCCATTCGCCGAGGTAACACAGCTTTCCGTCTATCGAAAATGCAGACAACGTATTCGCGCCGCGGTTGCAGACAATCACCGTCTTCTCATCCGCCATGCAGATTGTTCCCGGATAGTTTGTTCCATCAAATCTGCTCGTCTTTACACACTCGCTACAGCCACCGTTTTCCCAGCGGCGCAGCGTGCCTCCCAGCTCCTGAGCGCTGAGCAGCTTTCCGGATTCTTTCTCCGGCAGCAGCTGACGCGGTCCCTCACCGGTCGGCAAAACCAGCGCTTCCAGTTCTTTTTCCGGCAGTCCGTCTTTTAACTCGTAACGGTAAATCCGGTCACAGCCAAGATCTGCAAGGTACAGAATGTTATCCTGCTCGCTGACCCAGTGCGCGTGCGGGCAGATTTTTTCTGTCTGTGCATCGATCACGCCAGCACCCGGACTGCGATGCCAACGGATTTTCTCGAGATCATAATCCACTGCAAAGAAATCCCCGGTTCCATAGCAGCTCGCATACAATGCCTTTTTCCCGGCATACAGATGGCACAGCTCTCCACCCGGAAGGAAAATCTTTTTGCCGGTCGGGACAGGAATCCCATCTTCCGAAAGGCGGTACTGATAAATGTAAGCGTGTTTTTCTCCGACCAGCTCCGCAACTGTATACAGGAAGCCTCCATGCATCAGGCTAAAGGACGGACTGTCTCCCTGCCGGATTCCGCCGGTTACTTCCGTATGCACTTCCCCGGTTTCCGTATTTTCAAAAAGCTTTACCGCAAGCAGGTCACTGCCCGTTTCTGCACCGTAACCGCTGCAAAGCAGCCTAATTTCCTGTTCCATGATTCCTCTCATTTCCGCGCACGCTTTTTGCGCATGCCGAGTTTGTGTCACGTGTGCGCAGACACAAATCTCACGATTGAAAAATTATATTTTTCAATCTTCCTCCGTCAGGTCAGATCCAGATCGATGTCAAGCCACCAGCGCAGAACATCCTGGATCTTCGCATCCCAGTATTTCCACTGATGGTCACCGCTGGATTCTTCCAGCTTCATCTCGTAGCCAAGCTCTTTCATATATTCCCATGCTCTCTTATTTCCCTCGTACAGGAAATCCTCCGTACCGCACCAGCTGTAGAGTCTGGGAATCGGTTTTCCGGAGGTCTTGAGCTTCTTTGCAAGTGCCATCAGATCGTTATCAGAGCCTTCCAGCTGCTCCAGAGAACCATAAATTCCTCTGAACAGAGCTGCATCCCGGCTATCGCCCTCCAGATGTCTTCCAACATCCTCAATAATATCCAGACAGCCGGACAGAGATGCTGCTGCTCCGAAGGTCTCACTTGCACCAAGACCAAGCTTCCATGCACCGTAGCCACCCATCGACAGGCCTGCTGCCAGATTGTCTTCTCTTTTATCCGACATCTGCGGGAAAAATTCTCTGCAGATTTTGGGCAGTTCCTCGGAAATATAGGTCCAATAACGCATTCCATAGGTTGTATCTGTATAAAATGCAAGATGTGTGGTGGGCATAACAACTGCAATACCAAGCTGGCTCACATAACGCTCGATAGAAGTTCGGCGCTGCCAGATTGTCTGATCGTCGCTCATTCCGTGCAGAAGATACATGGTTTTTAACTTACCCTCCGCACCTTTTCCCTCCATTCCGATCTGTCCGCTTGTCTGCTGCGGCAGAATCACGTCCGCTGACGTACACATCCCCAGTACATCAGAAAAGAAATCCACATGTAAAAGTGCCATTTTTATCCTCCTCTTTTTGCCCTTTCAGGGTTATTCTCATGGTATCATTATCTTCTTCCCTCCCGCTTTCGTCAAGATAGTTTCGAGAAGCGAATTTTTTAAAAAAAGATTGACAAATTCTGACAATTCCATGTACAATAGAATGCGGATTTCGGAGAATTCCGTATTCCTGCCCAGATAGCTCAGTTGGTAGAGCAGAGGACTGAAAATCCTCGTGTCACTGGTTCGATTCCGGTTCTGGGCATTTTTTATTTGAATTTTAAAAAGGTTTCAACTCTGTACGGAGCTGAAACCTTTTTTGGTGGGTGAAGCATTTTTCTATGGAAAAGGACAACAAGTACACCGTCTCGACTGTGTTTTCATTGAGCAACCGAATTACTTCGCCTTCAAAACCTTCATAATACACCGGAAATGCCAGATCACTAATTCCGCTGATGCTCTCACTGTTTTTTTTCTGTTTTTTTCTCCAATATTTTTATTGAATTCAGGTAATCTTCTTCCACCGTGCTTAGTGTTCGCGCTTTATATTTTTTATATTCATCCATTACTTTATCAACAGCCTGCTTGTGCGATATACTTCCGTTTCCTTGTAAAAGCTGTTCACCACTCATTGTCAGAATCCTATCTAAATGTTCTGCCCAGTCCCTCATTGTCATAGCCTGTTCTCGTTCTGCCTGACGTTCTGCAAAATCAAGATATCCCGATACCAGCTGTCCCATTGCACGCAATTCTTTTTCAGATAAATAATTCTTGGCAACTACAGCTTCCTTTAAGGTTGGCTGATTGCCTTTAAAAGTAGTAAGTCCCATAAATTCTTTTTCTGCATCGGCTCTGGTATAAATTACTTCTGCTGCAGTTTGTCCATGAATTGCGTAATGAATTTTGTTTTGCACTTTTTTGAAAAATACAATGGATATTTCCGCTTTCGGATCATAATCTATGCTCGTTGCATAAATTTCCAGAACCTGACGATAAAATACCTTCTCGGATGCACGAATATCACGAATTCTATCCAACAATTCTTTGAAATATCCACCGCCACCTAGATTTTTCAAACGATCATCATCAAGTACAAAACCTTTTCTCATGTATTCTTTTAAAATTCCGGTTGCCCAGATTCTAAACTGTGTTCCTCGTTTTGATTTTACACGATAGCCAACAGAAATAATAACATCAAGATTATAATAGTCTACATTGTAAACTTTTCCATCAGAAGCAGTTGTTGCAAATTTTGCAACAACTGAATCTCTCTGTAATTCACCTTCTGTAAATATATTTTTTATATGTCTGGAAATGGTTGATTTATCTCTCTGAAACAATTCTGCCATCTGATCAATAGACAACCAAACTGTATCACCATCAAAAGTAGTTTCAACTTTCGTCAGACCATCCTCTGTCGTATAAATAATCATGTCTGCTTTTTCTTTATCCATAAATTAATTTTCCTCCAAAATCAGATATATTATCAACGTGAACGAGTCACTATAGCAAAATCATCCTTTCTCATCTTTACCATTTATAATACGATAGTAATCATCCATATCCACGCTGAGTTTTACCGTGGTATCTGGTTTTCGGTTGCTCAAAAGGCACACCGTCTCCACATGGCACGAAGGACAGAAAGTATGCCATTTGCCGGGCGGTTCGTCCGACTTGATCCACTGCCGTTTTTGTCCTCTCGGTCGTATTCGGGAACATATCAGTTCCTTTATTTTATAATTCCCTTAAAAACATTTCCGTTGTATAATCGGCTGGTGTCTTTTGAATCAGAGAGAAAATTTTTGATATCCTTCTAAATTCTTTTCGTTTTCTTTTTTGAAGTTCTTCTATAGAAATTTTAAAATGCAAAGCCCATAAAAAATAAAAATTCTGATCTGTTTTATATTGAACTCCTTTCTTGGAATGATTGAACAACTCCCTTAATTTTTCAGGATCGTCTTCTATCAATATTAATATTTTATTTACAAATAATTCTACATTTTCAAGTGCTTCAACAAATGCCTTAGGATTAGTATTTGATAACTCACTCAATGTTTTTGTAACATTATCTTTGCTCATGATCCTAGCGCACATTCTATCATTTCGTTTATAGATATTTAAAAGATTTATTATTTCTGTATGTGGTTGATTCATCCTATAATCCAGATATCCTAATGATGTTATTAATTCTTCTAATTTCATTCGATTATCTCTAGCTCTAAAAACTCTTTTTTCATATTTGGCTGCAATATCTTTTACTTTTATAACTATATCCTTATCTATATATGCATTCCACATTTCAAAAGTATTTTCTTTTATAGGATATGGTTTTGTATTCAAGCGTAAAAATAAATCTATTTGGCTAAAGTCAGGATTCTGTTCTGCATCTATCTCAATAATGTCCATCGGGAATTCTAAAATTTTCTCTTCAAATTTGTCTCCCACCGTTTCTATAGTTTTCCCATTTAATTCAGAAAGTATTTTCAATTTGGATAATCTAAATTTATCCTTATCAGTGCAAACCGTCTCTCCACGTTCATCTATATATGTTTTTCCCAGGAATCCCAATATCGTAAGTAAACGTTGTTGACCATCTACCACTTCTTTTATCTTATCTCCTCTTTTATAAATAAATAATGGTGGTATATTTATTCCCAACAAAATACTTTCCATCAAATAAGAGGCTTTTTGTATATTCTTAACCTCAGATCTTTGATAATTAGGTCTTATCAAAAATCTAGCTTTTTTCATATCTAAAATAATATCTTCTATAGTTAAGGTCTCAGGTAATGGTTTATTAATTTTATAATGTGAAATTTCATCTTTTTCACCTGTAGACTCCATCATTTTCGAAAAAACATCAGGATTTTTCATATATTTTTGAAAATCAATTTCAAAAATATCTTGGAATATGTTTGCAATAAAATTATATCTATTATTAATCGCAGAATAATAATGACTACCAGTGGATTCAAAAATCAACTCCATACTTTTCTGAGAATTATTTATTATATGATTCCATAATTTCGGATAACATTCTGCATTATTGATGTACTCAAATATTTTTTCAATATGATCATCACTAATTTCTTTACCATTATCCAAAACAATATCTATTGCCCAATATAAAACTTCATAAAATAAATTATTATTGCATAAATAAGCATTCTTCTCTTTACATATTGTATTAAATTTAATTAAATATGTTATAACCGTAGTAAATTTATCCAATATTTTTGTTTCATTTTCATTTGCCACTTGAGCATAATAATATTTACATATTATTTCCGCTTTTGAACTGCCTTTTGAATAACTATATATCGGAATCAGGGGTAGCGTTATAAGATTTCTAACTAAAGAAACCACTATATTTACTTTGTCCCTTTTATTTGCTTTCTTTTTACTTTTAGGAAGGATGATCTCACATAAAAAATCATAAAGTTTATTATCATTATATATTTTGCTGTACAATTGATTTGACAGATTATCATCAATATATGCTGCTCTGTCAATATCATATTTCTGCAATGGTGTAATTCCAGAATTATATCGTCTAAAAATTTCCTTTTTTATTTTTTCCTCTTTTTCTTCATCTAATTTTGGCTCATCAACTACATTAAATTGTAAGATACGAATCCTTGTATCTTCAAATAATTCCCTGGTACTCTCATCTAACTGGCTGTATTTCTTCCCTTCAAGTACTTTTAGACTATGTAATCCCTTACCTTTTAAGACAAGTTTATCCTCTAAAAAGCGCTTTATGGTTTCATATCTTTGTCTTCCGTCTATAACCTCATTTTTATCTTTAGTTTGAAATAAAACCAAAGGTGGAATTTCTGTTCCTAATAAAATACTTTCAATGAAATATGTAGCTTTTTCTTCATCCCATACATAATTTCTTTGAAAATATGGTTTATAATTTATTTTTCCTGAATATCTCTGATTTAAAAAAATTGATGAAACTTTTTTAACAATATTGTCAATCTTCAACTTTTCCTTAAAAATATCTGTAATATCAGAATAATCCAACTGTATATTTGACATTGTAATCTCTCCTGTAGTTTAAGTAATTATTTTATCTGCACTCTTTCCTGTAATTTTTTTCTCGAAAATCCATCAACGGAGTTCGAAATAATTGACCCTTGAAAAAAGAATTCATTATTATAATTTTGTCTCATTTTTACCAAGCCATCTAATGCAAATCGAAAAACATACTGCCAAGATTTATCTCTAAAAGAGGATATAATTTGATGAAGACCTGGAAGCCATTCATAAATGTATCTACATTCGTCATATATCGTCACATCCGTAAACATAAGATTCGTCTTCGCTATATAATGATATCGTGCAGTATGTAAAACATTATTATGCATCGGATAGGACAGTTGATTGAGTATAATATCAAAGAACAAATTACTATGTGGTTTGTCCAAGAATTGATATACATTTCCTTCTGCTTCAAAAAAGTTCTTTATTTCCTCAACATCCTCTTTTAATTTAATTTCTCCATTTCTTAATAGTACAATTATTTTTAGTCCTTTTAACAAATCGCTATAATCGCCTATTTCTCCTAGAAAATATCGACTTTTTTCTCCTAAAATTTTCTTCTTCAAAAGACAATTTACTGTAAAAAAATATCTTGCTATAGAATTTCCTTTTGATAAATAGATAAATTCTTCATCGTTTTTACTATCTATTGTTGTTAAATTTAATATTTGATTTAGATATGGATTACGTGCAATTCTTTCTAATGGAACTATAACTGCTGGAATATCTCGCAGAATTGCTGATATATATTCTCCATAATAGTAACTAAAATTTTCTCTCACTTTTATTAAAAGTTGCTTATATTTTTCACTTACAATTCCGTATTCATTTATTTCAAAATCTTCAGAAGGATATTTCTTAAAAAACATATATTGCGATACTACTTCATAATAATCATTGATTGTATCCTTCGTAATATCAGGCATAGCAAAATTTGTTATAATTACTCCTGGTGAATTTAAGCGATGATTTAAGCATAATGTTAAAACACATCTTAATGAATGTTGAGCAGATGGTACACTTCCACATGCATCTATATATACAATATCAAATTTTTTAGGTGTCTGCTGAAAAAAGGTTTCAATATTTTGCTTTAAGATTCTAGGCTGAGGATACTCTCCTCGCTCAAAATCAGCTATTGCCTGTTTATATGCTTGAGTATCAGATTCAAAAGCCCATATATTTTGAGGTAATACTCCCAAATTAGTTAATTCCTTAAAATCATTACTTGGCTCTGGACCACTCAAATAGCAAACCATCAACTCTTCTGGTCTTTTTGTACCTATTAATGAATCGTGTAATTTTTCCCAATTTGTTATATAAGAAATATTGATTTTCTCAGCTTCCACTTTATTTTGGCTAATATCTTCTGATAAAGTATAATAATCATATATTTTGCGCACATAATTTCTCTCAACGCAACATGACTGTTCTCTTTTTGCCGTTAAAATTTCTACTGCTTTATAAATTGCTTTGTGTCTTACATTTTGTTTTGTATATTGATTATATTTATATGCTTCTTTCGTACTAATCCGCTCCTCATTTATTTATTAAATATCTGGTATCAAATTTTAGCACATCAGTTTAATTCTGACATATAGGACACTTTTTATCATTTTCATCCCGCATAATATCAAGAAAAACTTTCATTTTTCATTAAACCGTGTGACATACCGATTTACTTTTATTTCTCATATGTACTCCAAATAAAATCAACGAATGTAATGCTACTTCCAACTGCTAGCTTCGCATGGCGTTCTTCCCGAGTGTATGAGAAAATCTCTGTAAATAAGATTCTTCTATGATAATTAAGGGCAATAAGCTTACGGATTAGGCTTATCGCCCTTGTTTTATATATAACAGTTGCTTACAGGCATGTCAAGGGCAGGCGGTTTCCCGCCTGTCTTTTTAAGCTGTCTTTTGATTATTCAGGTAAGTGTCCTTCGTACATAATACTCAGTTCTTCATAGACCTGGCCCCAATCCCGGATTGTGGTAGTCCACTTTTTCGTAGCCTCAAAAGTGGACAAATACAGGGCTTTTAACAGGGCGGTATCGCTTGGAAATACGCTCCTTTGGCGATTCAGCTTCCGGTAGGTGGAATTCAGTGATTCTATCGCATTTGCCATGTAAATGACCTTTCTGACAGTGGTTGAGAACTTAAAAATAGGGGAAACAGCATCCCAGTTGTCCTTCCAACGCTTCATGGAATTCGGGTATTTGGGAGTCCATTTTTCAGTTATACGGTCTAAGGCAGCCAGAGCTTTCTGCTCGTCAGCAGCCTGATAGATGGTTTTTAAGTCTGTAGCAAAGGCTTTTCTATCCTTATCCGGAACGTATTTCAGAGTATTTCTTACCTGATGAACAATACATCTCTGGTATTCTGTTTTTGGAAACGCTGTTGCAATCGCTTCCTTAATGCCTGTAAGGCCGTCGGCGCAGATGATCAGGATATCCTTAACTCCTCGATTTTTCAGTTCATTTAAGACTGAAAGCCAGTATTTCGCACTTTCCTTGTCACCGATTGTAATGGTCAGGACTTCCTTTTTGCCCTCTGTATGAATACCCAGAATGACATAAGCTGCAAGTTTACGAATGACTCCATTATCCCGCACAGAATAATGGATTGCATCGATGTAAAGGATCGGATATACCTCATCCAGTAGACGGTTCTGCCAGTCTTCAATCTGAGGAAGTATTTTATCTGTCACGTCAGATATGAAACTTTCTGATGCTTCAAAACCATAGATATCTTCGATTGTTTCCGAGATCTGGCGAATGGTCATTCCCTTTGCATACATAGAAATGATCTTCTGATCAATATCAGAAATATCTTTCTGACGCTTTTTCACAATCTGTGGTTCAAAGGTCGAGTTTCGATCCTGTGGGACTTCGATTTCCATAGAACCATACCGACTGTTTACCTGCTTATGTTTATAGTCGTTGCGATAATCATCGTTGTCAGAACGCTCGGACTTTTCGTATCCAAGGTGATCATCCATTTCGGCCTCCATCATTTCTTTAATGGTGCCACCTAAGAGATCTTTGAGAGCATCCTGGATGTCTTCTGCAGTCTCGATATCGTATTCTTCGAGAAGCTGCCGAATGATGTTTCTTTTATCATCGGTCATTTGTACTCTGTGTACAGGTTTCTTTTGTCTTGCCATAATAAAAGGCCATCCTAATGATAATTATTTTATCATAGAAGGACCTTGCCTAGATTATTTTACAGAAAAAGTATCACAGACTGTCACAACCGATTTCGCCCCCATTTGGGCATAAAGCAGGGCTGCCGCCCAGCAAAAAATATTTGCTAGTGCGACAGCCCCTTGTTGTAACTGACTATTTCCCGTATAATATTTAGGAATTCTGTTCCTTAAATAACATAATATTGACCACGTTTTTTGTCGCTTATCTTGCTTTATGAACCTATTTCGACTTGATTACTCTCTATTTTATTTTCCTCAACCACATTTAATAACCAATCCAAATAACGATAGGCCACTCCTCTCGAAAGAACATCATGAAAAAACTGATTTCCATAGTTTCTCAAGCACCCATAGCATGAAGTTTCCTCTGTGCATCCGCAATTACCGTTAACCTTTTCCTTTGCCTTGGCAATTACCATTTCAAGGTTTTCGTAGACATGTTTTACAAATCCAGATCCCCCTGGAGTATCATCATATAATACAATCTGACATTTTCCAGTAACACATCCGCTTATATCACTTCTATTAATATCTAAAGCCGCACTGGCACCTTCAAGTAATGCATATAAAACAGATAAATATTGATCCTTGTTTTCTAATGAACCTGACATCGGCTGTTCGATCAAATGGTCTGGTAAATTGATTTTCAAAATATCTGTTGAAAACTGATGTCCCAATGATACTCTCTGTAACATTTTATTCGGACAATTTCTGCCATATTTATTGTTATGCCCTTTCTTTGGGATCTTATCGACCTCAGTCGTGAATCCACACTCAGGGCAAACATATAATCCTGCTCCATTGGTTCCCTGATTTAGCACAAATAACTTTCCACCTGGAGAATACTTTGCAGAAACTTCTTTTCCATAAAAATCCAATATCCTGCTTTTAACCTCGCGCTGCTGACTTTCCGTAAGATCCGTATCACTCCAAAACTGTGTCTGTGTAGCATAATAAGCTTTTGGTCTCGTTTCCCCCACTTGCTTAGGAGATTCTTTATAAGAAGTAGAAAATCCAAATAACGGAATAATAAACTTACGTGCTTTCATTTTAGCCTGACAAGTTGGACAAAGTTCAATATCGTCACTAATATCAATAGTAACTTCTGTCATTTCTGTCTTTGGAGGATAAATATGCTTACAATTCTGGCATTCATAATACACATATGTTGGCCAGCTTTTATCAGGTATAGTATTAACAGCATAACTCTTCCACTGTTTTCCATTAGCCACAATCTGCGCTGGTGGAGCAAATTCACTGATTGCCATTCTTAAATCTCTGGATAGATCAAGCTTTTCGGCTTCTCTGTTTTTATTGTTAATTATATTCAGTGAAACAGTATCAATAGGAAATCCATACTTTGGTAATACCCCCTTTGCACTCAGAAAATTGATAGAACCTTCGTCATTTAACGTCGATATTAGTTTTGTTACTGTTCTAGCTTTTCCAAGTTCGTAATCTGTGCTATTAGCATTTATGCCTTTCTTCATTTCAAGCAAACCCGCTATATCATTTTCTCTTTCTTTTATTGCTATATTCAGTTTACTATCTTCTCCAATTAATTCATCTACAAATCCCCAATTTTCTACATTAAGCTGTTTCAAAATCTGAGGAGCAAAAACCTTATATATGGTATCCAACAATGATTGCGGTTTAGATTCTAAATACTTTTTCAGTTCTACACTCATGTTATCCTTTTTATCAAAATCAACAATTCTTTTTGCTTTTCCTGTAAAGAATTCTGGATATTCTTTAAAGAACCCTGCAACCACAATGGAATTCAAATGACGTAATGCAATTTTTTCGTTGTTTACCTCCAGAACTGGCGCATTTATCTTTCCTGCTATTATTTCTGGTGGATCTTGATAAAAAGTCATATCATGACTATTCCTGCGCGCAAAAGTTACAGAAAATGCTGCTGATGATGTTCGTCGCCCTGCGCGACCCGCTCGCTGAATATAATTAGATGTTTCTGGTGGCACATTTCTCTGGAATGTAGCCTCAAGTTCACCTACATCAACCCCCATTTCAAATGTTGTCGAACAACTAAGAACATTAATTGCTCCCTGTTCAAATTTTTCTTGATACTGCCGAGCTGTTTCCGAAGATAATTGTGCAGTGTGTTCCCTAGCTACCATCGGTATAAATTGCTTCCCAGTATACAGACTTTCATAATAACTTCCTGAACGAATTTTTCCCGCTTCAATTTGCTCTAACTCCCCATCACATTTCAATTCTGGGCAGATATCATACAAAGAATATGCAAATATCTTTCCGCATTTTTTACATCTATACAACCTTTCTTCTGATTTTATATACTTAAATATCCATTTTTTATAATTCAATGCATATATTTGACCACTAGCACTTTCCGGTCCGATGCTGATATACCCCCGCTTTTTCATTTGCAGAATTAAATCATCATAGCACTGCTGTAAATTTGCAATAGCTTTGGCTTCATTAGTTTCATCTTGGCGAAAATGATTTAATATTTTCAACAACATTGCAGAACGTTTATTTTTGTGTCCTTCACTTGGCATAAAACCATAGACATAACCTTTTTTGTGAATTCTTTCATTTCCTGTATTTCTAAAGAAGCCTGCATGATTTCTTGGAGAAAAAAAGTCGTCTTCCGGACTCACCATTTCTGGAAATGTTATTGTGCCTTTCTGACGCAACGTGTCAAACACAAATCTGTACACATTCCAAATATTTTCTCCGCCTTCAACACCATATCGACTTACGCCATCTTGGAATTGTATCTTTTCTGGCATGATCTGGATGTATCCAAGCCCCTCCAACCCTGTTCCAATGTCTGGCGACATAAATTCTTGCATGATATAATGCGCTGCCATTTCGATCTTTTGCTCATTGCTCATTACATTGACTTCAAGTTCATTATTACGTTCAACTAAATCAAGAGTATAAAGACCTTCCTTTTCAGCCATCTGTTTTGATTTCGAAATAAGATCATCAACAGATAATCCAACTTCGCCAGCTTCTATCAAACAATTCAGAATAACCTTTCTCCACATCGCTTGTTTATAACGCTTTTCAAAATACCCAGCATAAAAAGCAGCCTCTTGGCGATTATCTGAAAACACCAATAGTTTTCGTCCGCTTTCATCAATTACATGATCATCAATCTCTGTCGCTGTATCATCCAAACTTCCAAACAAATCATCTGAAAACAGGTCATCTGATGTGTCAGGATTTTCTTGGTGTCTTATAGGTCTAGGCGGAATTGCATCATACAGACTTTTTCCAACTGCAAATGTTGCTGGCTGATTTGCTGTTAAAAATCTTTTTATCAGTCCCTCTCTTGTAGCACCACATGCTGGACAACAGTTTGATTCTTTTCCCTTTCCCGCATATTTTAAATTATAAACAGTTACAATCTTCTTATTATCATTTGCTTTGCAACAGGTATAATCTGTTTTCTCTGAAAACTCAGAAATTCGACCACACGCTAAACATAGTTTGAATTTACCAAGCGAAGAAAAATTAGACTGTTCATCAAGATCATCATCTTCATCAAAGTCTTCATCTATGTCGTTATCAGACAAAAAATAGAATTCTGGCTTTTCCAAACCGCTTGTCTGTACCAAATATTTTTTATTATCTTTTGTTATTGTTTTTCCAAGAATATACTCCTGTCCACATTTTTGACAATTAGCCATCTCAAATACAGAATACTCTCCAGATCCATCTTTGAATTTTTCTTTACGATCAAAGAAAACTCTCTTTATTGGATAATATTCAACAAACATGCCTTCCAAGGATTTGACAAACAGGTGATACCTGGCAGGCAGAAGTGCAGACTCATATTCACTCTTCTTCGCAGCAGCTGCTAATTCAATCAAATCAATTAAAGATTGTTCTCTCAACGTATTATCCGCAATATCAGAAAAAACAAAGTTTGCGACTTCATTAATATTCTTTGGTTTTTCCGCCAAAATATCATATAACTTAAACAAACGACCATCATTAACTAGTTTATCGTGCAGAAACTGTCCTCTCTCACTTTCCTTTAATTTCAAGGACTCTTCTTTTATTCGTTTGTAATCTTGATATGAAAAATCCCTTACACTATCATCCGGAATTCGTCTCTGTCTTTCAGTTGTAATAATGTCCGTTTCATCAAATGGTTCACCAAACAACTGCTCGGCAAATTTTGCTAATGATGCTTTTCCACTTTCACTTCCTAAAGTGGCACTTGTTGCAATGCATCTAAAAGGTTCACTTCTATGATGCTGAATCCGTTCTTTCAACCTCCGAAGAAGAAAAGCAATTTCGGTACCGACAGCCCCCTTGTATGTATGCGCCTCATCAATTACAATAAATTTCCAATTTTTAGCCTTCGCCGTATCAAAAAAAGGAGCCGTATCTGGCCTTAGCAGCATATATTCGAGCATAGCATAGTTTGTTAAAAGAATATGCGGCGGCTTTTTCGCCATATATTCTCTGCACATAAACTCATTAGGTATTGATTTTTTTGAATCAGTATCATAATCACCTTGATGTTGAATATCATATTCCTGATGCAGCCTTTTTTCTGCATCCTCTGGTTTCTCGTTTGCTTTCGCGTGTTTAGTTTCACCAGTATATCTTCCAAATGTAATATCCGGATAATCTGCAAGTAATTTTCTCAATTTCTTCTGTTGATCATTAGCCAACGCATTCATAGGAAAAATCAATAATGCTCTTACACCATCATCTAGTGTTCCAGATTCTTTTTCACGCATGATTTCGTTAAAAATCGGGTATAAATAACACTCAGTTTTACCAGAACCTGTCCCCGTCGAAACAACCATATTTCGGTCATTTTTTATGATATGCTTCAAAGCATTTTCCTGATGAATTCGAAGTTTCCAATCATTATAATGAACATTTTTTCCCATTTTAGAAAACTCATTACTGATGATTCCTTCATCCGCAAGTTGCTTGAGCGCTTTTCCATCTTTAAAGGGAAGCGTTGTTTCTAAAAAAGGTCCTTTCACAAAATTAGTTTTCTCCACTTCTTCTTTTGCAAGTCGACTTATTTCTCTATCTCTAACCGTCAAAATAGATGCCACATAACTTCTGTAATCTGCTTTGATTTTTTCCGTCGTACTCCTCGGATTCATTAACATAATTATCGTCTCTCCTTCCTTCTCAAGTATATATAGGACATAGCCATCAACACATCGCGTTCTGACATAAAAGGTGCCACTTGAAAAGATCCTACCATAAACTTAACAGCCTCCTTTTTCATCTCTGGGAATTCATTAAATTCATCTAATTGTGCAATAAGTGCAGCTATCCCTTCGAAATAGAAATAAGCAGGGAATGTAAAATGTACTGACGTCATATTTGATATATCACTTTTATTCGCAGCACGTTCCATAAGAACACTATTAAACTCTTTAAAAAAACTGTCTGCTTTGCTATTTCTAACTGATGAAATTTTATTCCACACCTTACTTTCAAATGATTCAAACTGTAGTTGCATTCTCTTTCTCAAATCTGAATCATTATTTGTATCCCCCATGTGATTTCTAATGTACCAGTTAACAAATAAATCGATGTACCTTGTTCCTGCAAAGTATGTACCGATTTCTGGAATCTTATTTTTATCCAGATATACTCTTCCTGTTCGAAGTTTCTTCTCATCTGCCATCTCATAAAAATTATTGATTCCGGAAATATTACTATTTAGAGCTATATGAACACAACTCACACCTTCTTCCAAAAGAAAATGTTTTCTATCTTCTGTCTTTTTTCCCTCTCTCTCATTTGTAGTCATCATTTCTATAATAGCATCCTGACCTATTACATCCCTGTATGCTGCAATGCCAAATGTTTCTCTAATGGGAACATTACCCTTTAACAGTACCTGCAATGCAAGTATTACTGAAACTTTCTTTAATGCAGATGCTAATTCTTTTATATAACTACCCGTTACAGTATCCGGAATTTCTAAAAGCACCAGACAGTAATTTTCTTTGCACAAATTAAATACTATATCACTAGCCTTCATTTCCACCAATCTTTCAATAATTCTAAACCTATCTTCATTCGTAAGAATTAATTCAGATACCATCGCCATAGTTTCTGTAACAATGGCCTTATGTGCTTTTGTTATTTTGCACTCGAGAATATTGCCAAGTAAAACAAGATTTATTATATCATTATCAGATAGACCAAATTTTGCAAACTGCCCCATGCTATTCCTGCACCTATAGCTTTCTGACATCCGCAATTCATCAATCTTCTTTATCCCCCTGAATCTAATCAGATCGTATAAGAACTGCTCCAACCACTCACCAAATGAATTGATGGGATCTTTGGGATTACGTAATATCACAAAGAATTGATCTGACTGCAATGTAACTTCAAAATCATCATCAACCGTAAATAACTCATCCACATTATTTTCTCGTATGATTCGATAATATCCTGAAGTAAGTGCGACATTCTCTGGTATTGAAAATATTCTAGCTCCTTTATCATTTACTTGTGATTCTCCATAAATCAAGGGTAGCTTAAAATTATCGCCATACTTCTCTAATGTAGCATTTTTGTTTATATCTTCATCCTTCACAGCAATGCCTTTTTTGCTTCTAACATACTTCGGTCTATATCTAAACTTAATAACCTCATCAATCAAAATTACATCAAAAGATGCTTCTCTATCTGCATTTACAACTCGGATTTTTGCAGGAAGCGGAACTGCCTGCAGAGTGTCTCTAAAAACATTCAAAGCAAAATTAGCAGATCCATTACTGGTTAACTTTATTTCTTTCCTCTGCTCTATCCCATTTGCTGAAACCAATTCAACTACATAGGTATTCTTTTTGTAATCACCATAAAAAGATACAGAAAGCCACGGATTTCCTTGGAAAAAATCTGCCATGTCACATTTTTCGCTGATTTTATTATTTGAAATCAACTCATACCTATAGGCACAAATTGGCAATTCAAATTCAACAGCCAAACGCAGATTATCCTGTTGTGAAACGATGGTTCCATTTAATGTGCCTTCTCGATAAGGAGCACGTACTTCATATTTGTCTAGTGAATCCTGAACGTTTGCATTTGCAAAGTCTATCTGCCAACCATCAACTTTTCTGACAGTCAGCTTTGCTGATTCCGACTTCAAATTAGCTTTATCTTCTAACCACTTCAAATTATCAAAGTAATCCGATTTAAATTCCGGTAACAGGCAAAATCTCACCTGCTTAATAAATCGGTTAAACTGATATATTCTAACTGAATGAATACCATATGATTTTTCATCAAAACACTCATTAATATCTACGATATTTTCTTCATCCATAGCCAAATCACTTGCTATGATTGATGTTCGTCCTACTCTTAGTTCTACACCTTCCACAGAATTAAAACCTTCAAAATTTATATGCACTCTCGGAATCTCAAGAAAAAGTGGTATTTCTGAATCAACAAATTCTGTATCAAACAATTTTCTTCCACTTAAAGAAGTCATAATCTGTGGTTTCATTTGCAAGGTTATCTCTTCTTTATTGGTATAAATTATAAATTGAGCATCTGTTGTCAGTGGAGTTATTTGTTCTATACAGTAGTCATCACTAGACAATGGATATGCTTGAACATCTCGCTCAATACCATTACATGTAATGTTATCAATCGTGGAATATATAACAATTCCATATGGTGACCGTAAATACCTTTGGTTGACCCTTCTGCCATTTGAATCAAAATAGAAACAACCATCCATTTCTATTCCTTTTATCTCATATTGTGTCAAATGATTCTCAAACCCATCATTATATTCAAAGTTGAGAATATATGATTTGCATGGTCTAACTGAAATAACCATCTGATCTATGAAACGTTTTCCTTCCACTCCCTGAACACAACATTCTTTTTCAATGCGGAATCCATTATCTCCAGCGATCGTCCATTTTCCACTGTCCACCCATTCCTCTGTCATATTTTGGCGTGGCAAAACAATGCATAACCCCCTTTTTCCATTTTCAAAGAAAAAATATGGTTTTACTTCTACATGTTCTTCAGCAGATTTTCCATGATAAGCAGATTTAACCTTATCCTGTTCTAACCACTCTGAAAGGGTTTCTGAATACTTACTTGAAAAATCCCCCGTTTGAGTAGCTGCTAAATATGTATCCTGAACATCTAACACAAAATTAATGGCACGTTCTTCAGGTGCATCAGCGAAAAAATGTAATAACGGCTTATGTACACCATACTCTTTAGATGTAATTTCATCTATAAGGAACTGCGGATCAACATTACTCATTAATCCATATTTAAAGATATAAAATAAATCACCAAAATTACTCTCAGGCGGAATTCCCACTTCGTATAAAATAGAATCAACATATTTCCTGTTAGACTCTTTCGTAACACTATAATCTAATTCGCATAAATCAAATATTTTCAATATCATCTTGCCAATCTGAGTCTGATCTGATGCATTGGGTTTATCAATTCCTATTTCCTCGCTAATCATCCCCCAAAAATCGCCCTTATACTTATACCTTGTCAAAAACACTACATACGAAACCATTGCATATGGATATTGTTCAAAAAGACTTTTAAATACCATACCTCTTTCCAACAGTATAATTATTCTATTCTTTAATATATCCAAAGAAACCCTTGATAGATTCAAATCTCCCCAAAACTTTAGATCTTTCATATTTTCTTTAACAGCTGTATCCATATTTTTCAACGACTCATCACTTGTAAAATTCAATAACATATAGTCCTCCATCACTATTAACAATAATTTTCATCCAGCAACTACCATTATTTATAGTCCATCATATTTACAATTATCGCGTATTAGGTGTCCTATAATCCGGACTCACTCATTGCTTCATCTTCATGTTCCAAGTTTTTCTAATTGTCCAATATCATTTTTATCTATCTCAAAATTTCTTACTATAATCTGAAATTATGTCACACATATATAATTAAATTCTAATACATAAATCATTGTTTGACTATTACTATATTGAAATCATCAATCTTCATCCGTGGATCAGTTAAGATAGATATCATTCATATCAGTCTTAATATTTTAGTATCATTACCTTGTCCCTTGAACACTTCCATATCAGCAAAAAGGACATCCCTGACCTGTAAAATCTACAGTTCCGGAATGTCCTTTTTTCCATACTTTACTATATTTTTAACACATGATGCTGCTTATCTACAATCTATATGATTCCAAAATGCCTAAGCGCTTGCATAATCGCATCTTCCTTCTCCTGTGTACACTGTGGCTGTCTCGCATTCTCTGATTTAGCCGGATTGAAGCTCTCACCGACATCTAATCCACACTTCTTCTTAATCTGTGCGATATACAGTGATAAAACCTTCAGTCCTGTCTTTTCAAGTACATATGCCTTTATCTGCTCATAAGTTGCTTTTCCCTTAAATTCAGATAAATCCATATCCTCCAGGGAGAAGTCAACCTTCACTTTTCTGCTGTCGACCATTCCCTTGGAAAGTAAGACAACCGTCTCACAGAACATATTTTATCGCAAGGCTTTTAAAAATGGAATAGATTTTA
>ENA-ORNK01000855-ORNK01000855.1-human-gut-metagenome-genome-assembly--contig:-NODE-855-length-32159-cov-20.095782_pt1 | contig 32159 bp, 31 predicted proteins | sample MGYA00242115_ERZ509022 | MGnify/ENA primary metagenome ERZ509022 (study PRJEB26280, sample SAMEA2338690) | human gut metagenome | biome: human gut; feature: human-associated habitat; material: faeces...
CATAGTTCATGCCGCTATGGGTCATTTCCTTGTCCACTTCTTGGGGTATAGTTTACGCGAAAACGCGGTGGATTTATCGAGATTTATTTGACAAAACAGCACAAGTTTCTCTGTTTTCAAGAATATTTTGAACGTTTGAACGGCGGCTGCAAGTTGCAGCCGCCGCTTTGGTTTTGGGGTCAGATCGCGTTTCGGATGGTGTTTCCGATCGCGTCCGCCGCGCTCTGTTTCATACCGGGTGTCGAGTGGACGTAGGTGCTGAGCGTGAATCCCGCACTGAAATGTCCCAGCGTTTCAGACAAAGTTCGTACATCCACGCCGCTTTTCAGTGATAACGTCGCAAACGTGTGCCGCATGTCATGAAAACGAACGTGTTCTGCTCCAATCTCCTTGATGATCCTGTCGTGAAGTCTGCGGAATCCGTCCGGATCCCACGTTTCACCCGTGCGCGGAGATGGGAATAAATATGAATTTGCGGGGTGGCGGTCATGTTCTTCTATGAGAAGTTTTACTGTATCTTCTGGAAGTAACACTGTTCGGATAGAATTCGGCGTTTCTGGTGTGCTGATGACCAGCTTTCCGTTCTGTCGCGCAACGCTTTTATTGATGGACAACGTGCGGCTCTGAACGTCCAAGTCTTCCCACCGTAAGGCCAGCAATTCCCCGCGCCGCAGGCCCGTGGTCAGCTCCAGATACATCGGCGCGAGAATCCCATGCTCTTTCGCCGCACTCAAATATGGTCCGATCAACGCTTCCGGCAGGATGTTCATTTCCTTGCGAGTGTTTTTCGGGATTTTGCATTTCTTTGCCGGATTCACAAGAATCAGCTTCTCCTCCACCGCATATTCTAATGCCTTATTCAGCACCACATGAACGCACTGCACCATACGAGGGCTCAAACTGTGTTCTTTCAGCTCCGGCTGGTTTTTCTTCTGCACGCGACCGCTCTTGAGCAGCTCGTTGTAAAACTGTTGGATTTGCAGCATCGTCAACTTTTCCAGCTTCACACTGCCAAGCTTCGGAATGATGTGATGATCGATGGCGTTGTGGTAAAACTCTCTGGTCGAGTATCGCACCTGCGGCTCGACATAAATGGAATACCAGAGCTTTAACCATTGTTCTAGCGTATAGCTGCCAGCCTTCACAGGATCGAGTTTCTTGCTGTCCTCGATGGCGTTACGCAGCTTGTCCTTGACCTCTGCCTGTGTTCTGCCAAGCACATTTTTCGTGATCGCCTTTCCGTTTGCATCATAGCCCGCCGTATATCTGCCTTCCCAGCGTCCGTCTTTCCGCTTCCGAATGTTGCCTTCGCCATTGGCTCGTCGTTTCGGCATCGCGTTTACCTCCTTTGTTTTCGGTTAGCACACACGATTACCACAAGCACAGTGAAATAGCGAGTACTTTTTGCGCTCAGGCACATTTTTGTTCTGTGGACTGCCGGTCCAGCCAGCCGAGAAATTTTTCGCGCGAGACAACGATGCGTCTGCCGATCTGAAACGCCGGGAAATCTACGCTGTGGGCGAGTTTGTACGCTCCGGCTCTGGAAATGCCAAGGACGGCAGCAACATCTGTCATGTTCATCATCAGGGGCAATTCTTCCAGCGAGTGGTATTGTTTCTGGTTCATTTGACGTCCTTTCTCCCATTCTGGGGATCAAAATTTGTTTTTGCATGGCCGAGAAGAATTGCCCAATCAAAGTTTTTTATTCTATTTTCTTCACGCCGCCACGGTGGGCGGACGTGGCGTTTGCGTGGCACAGACCTGCGCGGATGCGCGGTCAGCCTGCAAAACCGCACACGTCGGCACGACGCGCCCCACGCCGCGGAGCAAACGGCTGCGCCGATGTGCGTTTTCTGACTTGTGCCACAGTTCAACCATCAACTCTCCGCCCGGAGGCGACATTGGGGTCAGGGTTCTCCCTGCAAGCTGCGTTTTGGTACCAAAATGCTATGCTTGCGCTTTTCTTGCATGGCAAGAAAAGCCTGATGTACTCCCCGTCTCCGGAATTATTGGGAAATGAATTCCATTTTTTCTTTTGTACCAGACCTGAAATTCTGCCTTTCTGCACGTTGGATTTTGTAGTCGCTACAATAGTCGCTATGAAAATTTGAAATTCGGATTTTCACCCTTTATAGTCGCTAGTATAGTCGCTATGGTTTTCTTTTCCGCCGTATTTGCAGCTCGCACCCCGGCGATGGGGAACAGCGCAGACAGAGCTTGGCAGCTCTCACAGCTCGCGGAATGGGTCTCTACTGCTTTCAACCCCAGCCACGGCAGCCTGTCTTACGTCGAAACAAACTGCGTATCTTTCGCTTCCGCGCAAGCGCGAAAGCTCAATCACTCCGTTTGTTTCTCCTTTCCCCACGAAGTATCTGAGAAGCATTCTTGAGCCGCTTGGGTTGATCGTTGAAAACCCGTTTGGAACTGCGCTATGTGCGACATTGCGCGGTACAAAGCCTGGCAGGACTGTTGCTCTGCGTGCTGATATGGACGCACTCGCCGTCACCGAAGCGACTGGCGCAGAGTTTTCTTCCCAGGTGCCGGCGTCATGCACGCCTGCGGGCATGATATTCACATGACGGCCGCTGTCGGCGCGGCAATACTGCTCGCTACGCACCGCAAGACGCTCTGCGGATCCGTCCGTCTTTTATTCCAGCCGGACGAGGAGGGCTGCGGCGGTGCACAGCGGTTTGTGGACGCTGGATGCCTGCATGGCGTAGACGCCGTATTCGGTGCACACGTCTCGTCGGAGCTGCCGCTTGGATCTGTTGGGATCCGGTACGGTAAATTCTACGCTGCGTCCGATACTTTCTCCATTACCATCCGTGGCAAGAGCGCCCATGGCGCAGAGCCGGAAAAGGGGATTGATGCCCTGCAGGCTGCGGCGCAGCTTGCCGCTCGGCTTGTCTCACTCAGAGGCGCGTTGAACGGTGAGCGCTGCGCAGTCACCGTCGGTACGCTGCAGGCTGGGACAGCCATCAATGTTGTGGCTGATACTGCGCAACTGACTGGCATCCTCCGCACGCTCGGTCCGGACAGCCGTGTACGTATGCGCACACTGGTCACGGATGCGGCGGCAGAGATCGCCGCGCAGACCGGCACGCAGATTAACGTGCAGCTGTGCGCAAGCTATCCCGGTATCGTGAATGACGATGGTGCTTCACGGTTGGTTCATGAAATCGCCATGCAGCTTCTGGGTAAGCCATGCGTTGCAGTTTTGCAGCAGCCCACGCTCATGACAGAAGATTTTGGATATTATCTGTCCGCCGCATACGGTTGTTTCTATCACGTCGGGGCAGGCTGCTCCGCACCGCTCCATTCTCCACAATTTTTACCGGATATACGTGCCGCTGTCACTGCGGCGGCGTTGCATGCCGCCGTGCTCGAACGCACGCTGGCAGAATAGGACAAAGACAAAAGACAGGAGTCTGATTATGGGTTCCATTGTTGTGAAGTTCGGTGATAGCTCGCTGGCCACCGCCGGACAGTTTGAAAAGGTCGCGACCATCATCCGCGAAAATCGCGCCCGCCGCTATGCCGCCGCCTGCGCAGGTGAGGATTTTTTGCCCACGCTGAGGGAGATACGGCAGCGCTTTGCCGACATCATCGCTCAGTTGCAGGTCGATTTGACCGCTGACTTTGAAACCATCGCCTCTCATTTGCGTAGTGTACCGCAGCGCGACTACATGGCAAGCCGCGGCGAATATCTCAATTCCAAGCTGCTGGCCGCATATCTCGGCGTTCCGTTCGTCGACGCGGCGCAGATGATCCTGTTCCACGCAGATGGCAGCTTCGATGTCGAGACCACCAACACAAACATTGCCCACAAACTCGCCAACGTGGAGCGCGCCGTCATCCCCGGCTTCTACGGCACGCTGCCCGATGGCATGATCCACACTTTCTCCTGCGGCGGTTCCGATGTGGCAGGTTCCATCATTGCACGTGCAGTCGGTGCAGATCTGTATGAGAACTGGACGGACGTTTCCGGCGTGCTGGCCGCAGACCCGCGTATTGTGGAAAACCCGCACATCATTGACTATATTACCTACCGTGAGTTGCGTGAACTTTCGTTCTGCACGAAGATGCGGTCTTCCCTGTCCAGCAGGCGAATATCCCCATCAACGTCCGCAACACCAACCGCCCAGATGATTTCGGCACCTTCATTCTTTCAGCACTCCCGCCAAATGCGCACAAGCGCAAGGTCACGGGTATTGCCGGCCACAAGGGCTTAAGTAAGCACAGATTAAATCGGGGAAGTCGGCGAGAAGCAAGGGGCAAACAGGAATTCAAGGAAATATCACGGTAAAACACCGTTCAAATCAGGCAAATTTGCCGGATCAGGGCGCACTTATCCCTTCGTCAGCATATAAAGGTTCGCGCTTGCAAACAGCAGGTGCGCATGGCAGGCGTTTTTGTATATGCCCCTGTAGCGCGTTTTCCTCCAATGAAAAATGTCCTTGACAATGCGGAAAACATATTCTACCTTGCACCTGACGCTGGACTTGCGCTTTTCGAGCTCCTTTTCGTACTGCCATGACAAACCGTCGCCATAGTGACGCTTGAACATGCCCCTCTGACGATTGATCCTGTATTCGCGTTTGACGCCGTCAGTCACATATCTGTCCATCTTCAGATAGCCGGCGTCGCCGTAAACCACGGCATCCTCCGGTCGGAGCAGTCTGGGTGCAACCTTGCACTCGGCCTCGTTTGCCGTGGTCGAGACGACCGTGTGTACAAATCCGTGCATCGGGTCAACTCCGACGTGCGCACGCATCCCGAAGTACCATTTGGCGTTCTTTTTGACCGAGTGCATCTCCGGATCCCGCTGTTTCTCCCGGTTTTTGGTCGAGCTAGGCGCGCTTATGATCGTTGCATCGACGATCGTTCCGCCGGATACGAGCTTTCCTTCTTTGGCGAGCAGCTCCTGCACCTGTTCAAAGAATTTCTTTTGCAGACCGTGTTCGTTGAGCAATTTTCGGAATTTGCACAGAGTTGTTGCGTCAGGAGTCTGCTCTCCGGCAGAAAAGTCGATCCCCATGAAGCTTTTCATGGCATAACTGTCATAGATCGCGTCCTCAACGCCCTCGTCAGAGAGACTGAACCACACCTGAAGCATGCTCATTCGGAGCATCTGTTCATACTGTTTTCTGATTAAAATATTGAATCAGAAAGGTTCCGCCTTTGGCATAACCGATTGCGTGATTTTGAAAAAATCATGCAATCTCGTCTCATAATGATCTTCATATTAAAACCTTCAATTCTATAAATCAAATGTTTTAATTGAATATCAGTATCAATTTCCACCAGCTTGCGGCCGCGCTTTCCCTCAGAGTAATATGGCGTGACCAAAGCCGCCCATTCCCGCCATGGCAGAATCGCGTCCATCTTTTCCAAAAATGCTTCCCTTTTCGTTCTGTGCCGCCGATTGCTATACTCTATATCTGTAAAATTCTGCTGTCTTTCCATTCTGAGCACCCCCTTGGACATTTTACCATAAACTTTATTGGGGTCGTTGATTTAATCAGTGTTTACTAAAGAGCACCAAAAGGAGCGCTGCGGTCATTTCTCGGCCGCAGCGCTCCTTTATTACTCTTTCATGGTGCGCTTTGGAATATTTTGTTGTCGGCAGGATTTTCGCCACACTTCACATGATAATGGCTGAACAAACGTTTTTCAATGGCCCTCTGCGGATAATTTTCGCTTGCCGCCGTCGCTTCTGAATCGAATCGATTCTATCAGTAATTTATACATCTTTACTTAATATATTGCCGATTGACTTCGTTCAGCCGGAGACTGCAAATAATTTTGCGCATAAATCTTGACGGTACCAATGCCACGGAGCAGATACCAAAAAAGGCCGGCGAAGAAGAGATCGCGGCCTTAAATATTTGCAAAACAGCCCAGACCGTCCGGGAATAGCGGTAGAAATCACGACTGTTTCGTGATTTCTACCGTTGAATTGTTAGGATGATTTCTTAAAAGTACATTTCGCAACAAGTGCTATTTTTTGTTTTTTTATTCTTCGGGAAAAACGACGGCGACCTTGCCGCACTTGCCGCTGGCCATTAGAGCGTAAGCTTCGTCTACGCGGTCGAGCGGGAACTCATCGGTGATGAGGTCGCCCGGATGGATGCCCCAGCGGACCAGATGCTCGACCAGGTCCATCATCCTCCAGGTCGAAGTGACCCAGGAGCCGTAGACGGTTTTCTGCGAGTGCATCATGTCGGGGCTGGGATTGATGGTCAGGGAATTGCCCTCGCCGACGAGAACGACGCGGCCCCAGTCTCTGGTGGCGCGAACGGCGGTCTGACGGCCCGCGTCGGAGGCGGAGCAGTCGATGGCGCGCTCAACACCATGTCCGCCGGTCAGCGCGCGGATCTCTTCTACCGCAGTATCGGACGGGCGGACGATGTGGTCGACAAGACCCATGTCCTGCGCCATCTTGATGCGGTACTCGTTCATTTCAACGCCGATCAGCTTCTCGGCGCCCATTGCCTTGCAGAGCATCAGTGCAGCCAGACCGACCGGGCCGAGACCGACGACCAGAACTGCGTCGTCGCCGCTGACGCCGATTTTTTCGATGGCCTCATAGACCGTGCCGAAGCCGCAGGAGACGGAGGCGCCGTCTTTGTAGGTCAGTTCGTCCGGAAGGGCGATCAGGTCCTTTTCGTCGCAGAGAATATAGGGCGCCATGCCGCCGTTTCTCTGCCAGCCGTATGCCTGACGGTTTTTGCTGGTGCAGGCAACGGCGTAGCCCATGCGGCAGTTGTAGCACACGCCGCAGCCAGAGATATGATAGACCAGAGCGCGGTCGCCGGGCTGGAAGACCTTGACGCCGGGGCCGACCTTTGCGACCTGGCCGCAGGGTTCGTGGCCGCAGACAGTGCCGTCGATATAGCCCTCTGCGCCCTTGCCGGTATGCTCGCGGTAAATGGCGCGGATATCAGAGCCGCAGATGGTGCTTGCACGCGTGGCAAGCAGCACCTGGCCGTAACCGGGCTCGGGGATCTCAAATTCTTCAATCTCCACCGTGCTGTTGCCGGGCAGTGTTGCACCCTTCATTTTGTGTCCGATGACTGCCGATACGATGTCTTTCATATGCGTTTCTCCTTTTTGATCATTCTCATAATCGGTATCTGATGCTTTGCTTTATTGCCAGCTCACGGCCGGTCATACTTCAAGATTTTTCCCGCGGATGCCGAGAAAGCTTCCGTCCGGAAGGCCGCCCTCCGGGTGACCGATCAGCCACTTGTTGGTCGCGGCCAGAAGGTGATCTTCCGCGCAGATCCGGGGGCCTGCCGCGAGCGGAAGATTGGTGCCCCTCGGAAGAACGACGATGCAGCGGTAACCGGCGTCGCTGGTCTGGCACGGAGCGTAGTGCAGCGTTGTGGCGTAGATCTCAACGAGAACGCCCTTGGGCAGCAGGAACGCGCGGACCTTTGAGGCGTCGATGGTAAGATCACCGGCCAGATCCTGCCGCGCGGCGAGGAACAGGATCACATCGTCCGCCGAGACATTGAGCTCGGAACTTTTGTGATATTCCAGTGCGTTCATTTTGCGGCAGTGGCCGTTTGTAAAGCCGATCTGGATCGGCATTTGTCCGCAGAGCGTGCTTTGCAGCTGCTCTGCGACCGGAAGGGCCTCGAGCTCTTCGTCGGACGGAACGTACAGAACGTCAGCGGGGCAGGGCCGCTCGGAAAGAACGCGCAGCAGGGGCTCGCAGTCGTAGCCGTAATGAATACAGCCGAACGCGGAAAACTCCGGGCTGTATACACTGAGAATGTCCATGTGATCGCCTCCATACAGATGCCGGAGAGTACGGCAAAGGGTCGGTAGAATAAATACCGTGCAGACTTTCGCCCGTGGGGCGAAAAAGCGAGTCAGATTATCTTGCAGCGGTTTCCGCCCGGTCGGGGCGACCAGTATAGGTTTGCCGCTTACGGATGCTGCGCGCTGCCTGCGGCAAAGCGAAGGAAATGGCGTTTGCTTCTGCGGGCGCGCGGTGTGAGGAAGTCCAGACTGACGAAAAAGCGCCTGCTTTTTCGTCAGTCTGGGGCACGGGAAGGATTCCGTTGAATCAATGGGGTATCAGCCCTTGACTGCGCCGAAGGCAAGGCCTCTGACGAGATATTTCTGGATGGAATAGAACATGATCGCCAGCGGAATGATGAGCGCCGTGCCTGCTGCGGCCATGCTGCCCCATTCGATGCCGCGGTCCGTGATGAAGGCCGCGATGGCGACCGGCAGAGTCTTTGTGTTGGTGCCGGTCAGAAGCAGTGCCATCAAAAATTCACTCCACGTCAGAACGAAGACGAAAATACCGGTCGAAAGAATACCGGGGCCCGCGAGCGGGAAGACGACCTTCTGCAAGATCTGCAGGTTGGTGCAGCCGTCGATGCGCCCGGCCTCATCCAGAGAGATCGGGATATCGTCAAAGAACGAGATCAGCATCCAGACCGCATAGGGAAGGTTTGCCGCCAGATAGACCAGGATTAGGCCAACATAGGTGTCCAGCAGATGGATCTTGGACATGACCAGATAGATCGGGATCACGATGGCGATGGGCGGGAACATTTTGTTGCTCAGGATCCACCAGGAAAGAGAATTTGTAAATTCTGTTTTCCGCCGCGTCAGCGCGTAGGAGGTGAGCGAGGCGAGCAGCACGACAAGCAGCGTACTGCAGCCGCAGACGATCAGGCTGTTTTTGATGAACTTCAGATAGTTCATTTTGGAGAAGACATTGATGTAGTTTTCCAGAGTCGGTTGGAAGTGGAAGGTCAGGCCGCCGGCCTGTGCGACGTCCTTCGGCTGGAAGGATACCAGAACGAACCAGATCACCGGAATGATGGCAATGAGCATCAGAACGACAGCCAGAACGAACAGAAGCGCTTTGCGAATGTCTTTAGTTTTTATATTCATTCTTACGCATCCTCTTCACGATAATATTCGAAACAAACACAGTGATGATCAGCAGGATGATAGATGCAGCTGCGGCGGAGCTTGTGTTGAAGAATTTATATGCCTGACGGTAGATATAAAAGCTTGCGGTTTCACTCGCATTGCCGGGGCCGCCCTGTGTCATGGTATAGACTTTGTCATATTCCTTGATCGCGTCGATCATACGGATGAGAAGACAGACGGTCAGGGTGCCGGAGAGATAGGGGAGCACAACGTGCCGGAAGCGCTGCCAGCTGGATGCGCCGTCGATTTCGGTGGCTTCCATGACGTCCCGCGGGAGCGATTGCAGAGAGCCGAATGTCAGAAGGATGACATAGGGCGTCCACTGCCAGACGTCGACGGCGGACAGACAGAAAAGAACAGCCTTGCTGTTGCTGATGAAGGACAGGCGGTCGAGTCCGATCTTCTCCAGGAAGGCATTGATCATGCCGAGATCGTAGTTGTACATGAACCGCCACATGATACCGACGATGACCGGTGTCAGCATCATCGGAAGCAGGAAGAAGGAAAGCAACGTATTGCCGCTGCGTTCGAGCTTGAAAAGCAGAACGGCGATCATAACGCCGAGCACCAGCTCGACTGAGACCGAGCAGACGACATAGACCAGCGTATTTCGCATGGAGTGCAGGAAATCACTGTTGGACAGAAGATCGATATAGTTCTTCAGTCCGACAAATTTGACTGGGTTAAAGCTCGTGAGCTTATAGTTGGTCAGACTGACCGCTACGGAATAGATCAGCGGGTAAATATTTACGACGAGCAGTACAAGAACAGTCGGGAGGATCAGGTAATAATACCAGCGTTCCTTGGGTTCTACGTAAAATCTGGAGAAGAACCCGGATGGGCGGCCAGACGGCCGGCGCACAGGTTCTTCGGTCTTGGTGTCTTTTACCATCAGAGTTGTTCCTCCATGTACAAATTGAAGCCGGTTTTACGGACGGAGGGATGCGCGGGATCCCGCGTCCCGCAAGGCCGGAGCCTTGCGGGAACGGGAGTTAGACGGGGTTGCGGAGGTCAGTTGTTAGCCAGATATTCGCTGCACTCCTGCGCAGCCAGATCCAGCGCTTCCTGTGCGTCCATTTCTCCGGAGACAGCCTGGGAAATTCTCAGGTTGACGAGTTCGCCGATGGCAGCGCCTTCAACGCCTTCGTAGAAGATCTTGGACTTTGCCAGGACGTCGACGATGGTCGAAACATGCGGGTTGACGGCGAGCAGCTCTTCGTTGGAAGCCTCAGAGTAACGCGAAGCGTGCATACGGCCGTGGATCTCCATTTCGGTCACGATGTCCTTGCTGGTCAGCCACATCAGCGTGTAGGCCGCAGCATCCTTGACCTTGGAGTAGTTGGAAACGCCGAAGGCCCAGCCGCCCATACCGGCGGAATATTTGGGCGTGAAGCCGGCAGTCTGGACGGGGAATTCAGCGGTGCCCATCAGGCCCTTGACCGGGGAAGTCTCGGCTTCGATCTCGGGGGTGATGGAAGAAGCGGAAACGCCCATTGCAGCGGTGCCGTTGACAGCAGCGGCATTGACCTCATATTCGCCGTAAGCGTCGAGATCGGGCGGGCAGTACTGCTTGAGCTCTTTGAGGAAGTTGATGGCATCGAGGCCGGCCTGCGAGTTGAAGACAGGCTGCGTGCCGTCGAACAGTTCGCCGCCTGCGGAGAACATGAACGGCACCCAGACGAGCGTCAGGTTCCAGCCGCGCTGTGCGGAGAAGACGAAGCCGTACTGGTCGATCTTGCCGTCGCCGTCGGTGTCCTTGGTCAGACGCTTGGCAGCTTCCAGAAGCTCATCCCAGGTCTGGGGAACTTCCAGGCCTTCCTCTGCGAGCAGGTCCTCACGGAAGAAGAAAACGCGCGTATCGGGCTGATAGGGGATGAAGTAGGTCTCGCCGGTGGGGTTGAAGCCCTGGAACACGAAGTCGATCAGATCGTCACGCTCGATATCCGGATAGCCTTCCTTGCCGATGTACTCGTCAATGGGTGCGGAGAACTGGCGGTATTCATAGGACCATTCCGTGCAGGGGTTGATGATGTCGTACTGCTGTGCGCCGTTGGCGTCGGCCAGCTGTGCGGCGCGGACCTCTTCGTACGGGACTTGGTTGACGACCAGTTCAATGCCGGTCTCGGCCTTCAGGCGGGGTGCAAGTGTTTCAATGATGTAGTCGGTGTCAAGGCTCTTGAAGATCAGAGCGTTGACGGTCGTCCCGGTAAAATCGGGGGTGCCGGACGCGGCTTCGGTGGTCTGTTCGTCGGCCGGTGCGGCTTCAGTGGTCGTTTCGGAAGAAGCGGGTGTGGTTTCGGGGGCGGGCGCGGTGGTTTCGGTCGTGCTCTGTGCGCAAGCTGTGAACAAGCAGACAGAAAGCGCCAGAACCAGTAACAATGCTACGAGTCTTTTCATTTTTAGTCCTCCCTGTTTATTGCATTAACGTTAACATTAACGTTAATGCAATTATAGTCCAAGCATGTGAATCGTGTCAAGTTTTTTCACCGGTTCGACTGAAAATTTGACCATTTCAACAAAATTTCGTTCCGAAATTTGATGACAAAGCCGAGACGGCCGAGCGTGAGGAAGCGGCTGTTAAATCTGAAGCTCCATTCTCTGGATGATATGATCCTGATATTCCTTGTCGAGTTCTACAAAATAGCCGCTCCAGCCCCAGACACGCACAATCAGATTGCGGTAGTTCTCCGGGTGCTTCTGCGCGTCGAGAAGTGTGTCGCGGTTGACGGCGTTGAGCTGCAGCTGATGGCCGCCCATGTCCATGAAGGACTTGACGAGCATGGCGACCTTCTGCGTGCTTTCCGCGGTGCGGAAGAGCTTATCGTGCAGCTCCAGCGTCAGAGGTCCGCCGTTGATCGCGCGGGAAAGATGCGGCTTGGAGAAGGATTTAATGATAGAGACGGGACCTGGGCAGCGTGCAAACAGGCTCGGAGAGTAGTTGCAGGCGATGCCCTCTCCGGCGTGACGGCCGTCCGGTGTGGCGGGCATGTCCTTCGAGTGCCAGATATAGTACATAGCCGAGCCCGTTCCGGCGCGGAAGATGCCGCCGCGTTCATTTCGCCTGCCCTGCAGCGCGTCGGCGAAGGTGTCGAGAAGCCAGACGGCGAGATCGTCGACGCTGTTTTCGTCATCGCCCATTTTGGGCATATCATAGCGGAGCCTGTTTCCAAGCAGCTCATGGCCGGCGAAGTCGGTCTTCAGCGCGTCGAGCAGCTCGTCTTTTTGTACGCTCTTTTCCTCATAGATCAGTTTCCGGATAGCAGCCAGCGAGTCGGCGGCCGTTGCAAGGCCGGTGCCGTGGATGCCGTAGTTATTATAAAGGGCGCCGAGCGATGCGTCCACTCCGATTTTGCCGCCGTTATCGACCATCAGAGACAAGAACGGTGCGGGGAAGATGTAGAGGTTTTTCACTTTTTCACAGATGGCGTCCGCCTGTGCGCGGATGTTGGATGCTGTGTACGTGAGCAGCGCATCAAAGGTATCGCACGCCGGAAGGTGTTCGAGCACTGCGCGCTCCATCGCATCCGTAAAGGAAACGGCTTCGATGTTCGGAATATCTACGGCCACGCCGGGAATGATGAATTCCCAGCAGGCGGCGACAACGTAGTTGTGTGCGTCTTTCGGTGCGTAGCCAAGCTGGATGAGACCGGGGATGACGACCTCGTCGTTGGAATACTGCGGGAAGCCGAGCCCCTGCTTTGTCAGCTCCGTTCCGAGCATATAGGTAGAAAGCGGCGTGTTTTTGTGGACGCGCAGGTTGATCTTCGGGTCGATCAGACGCAGGTCCAGACTTGCCTTGAGGCAGAGCTCCGAGAGCTTGTTATAGCTGTCGCTGCCGTCCTGGTTTTTGCCGCCCAGGACCATGCTCTGACCGTTGTCGCCCTGCTGCATGCCGGGGTAGAGATCGCTGTCGCGGTTGAAGCTCAGGAAGAATTCCTCAAGCAGCTCCAGCGCGCCGCTTTCATCATAGAGCCCCGCGTCCATGTCCCGCTTGAAGTAGGGATACATGTACTGATCGAAGCGGCCGATGGTATTGTGGTAGTTCCGGCCGCACCACATTGTAAAGTGGAGGATGCGGAACATCTGCAGCGCTTCCAGAAGGGTCCGCGGTGCATACTTCGGGACCCGCGCGAGCGTCTGGCTGACGATCTTGTTGCCTTCCTGCTCGGCGAGCAGCCGGTAGCGCTCGGCGAGGTCTTCGATGGCGTTCAGAATCCGGATCTGCCCGTTCAGATAGGAAGCGGCCTCGGGATGCGCGCCGGCCAGTGCGGCGAGCTCTTCCTTCTTCTGTTCAAGACCGCAGGAGAGCAGCATCGTATAGTCGACATTGATGTTGCAGAGATCGCCCTTTTCGTGGATCCAGTGCTCCTGCCGCAGCGTCTGCATTTCCTCCTCGGTGAAAAGCTCCGGCACCTCCGGAATGGTCCGGACAAAGGCGATCCGCTCGTCCGGGAAAAGATGCGGCGTTTCCTGCGAGAGCATCCAGCACAGGCGCTCGACGGCGCGCTGCGTGTCCGGCGTATGCTCTGCGGCAAAGCGCCTGGCCAGCAGATAGGCGTCCGGCTTTTCCGTGCGGACGGCGTGGTGTGCGCGGTCTGTGATAAAAAAGGCGCGCATGGCTTTGATTCTGTCTGTCATAATACGTTGCTCCTTATACCGTATTTTTCGAAAATTTTAGTGCTTTTATAGAGCGGGCGTTCGGTGTCGAAATCCGGACGGTAGGGCTGATGCAGCATCGCGTATTTGGCGCCCGCGGTTTTATGGTAGGGCAGCAGCTCGACACCCTGCAGCATCGGCGCTCCCGCGATCCACTGCGCAGTCTGGCGGAAGTTTTCTTCGTTGTCGTTTACGCCCGGGATCAGGGGGATCCGGATGGTGAAGGGGATCTGCTGCGCGCAGAGCCATTTTGCGTTTTGCAGGATCCGTTCGTTGCTGACGCCGGTATACTTTTCGTGCAGCGCGCGGTCGAAAATTTTCAGATCCATGATGACGTAACTAAGCTTTTGTGCAACGTGTGCAAATACGTCCGGCTCGGCATAGCCGGAGGTTTCAATGCACGTGTGCAGATCTCCGATCAGATCCAGGACCTCCGTCAGGAACTGCCACTGCAGCAGCGGCTCTCCGCCGGAGAAGGTCACGCCGCCGCCGTTTGCGCTGTAATAGTCGCTGTCCTTGCGCAGCTTTTCCACGAGTTCCTCCGGCGTCATTTTTGTACCGGCGATCGTGCGCAGATGCAGCGGACAGACCGGCACGCAGGCCCCGCAGGCGATACAGGTTTCGTGTGTGCAGACGGCTTTGCATGCGCCGCAGTGAATACAAGAAGCGGCGCTGACCATGAGCTGCGGCTGCATGCAAAGTCCCTCCGGATTATGGCACCAATGACATCGCAGCGGACACCCCTTGAGAAACACGGTCTGCCGGATGCCGGGCCCGTCGAAGACAGCAAATTGTTTGATGTCGAAAACAATGCCAGTATGGGTCGTATGGACTTCCATCGGAAATACATCTCCTTGACATTATCGTTAATGTTATCGTTAATGCAAGTGTAGAAGATTTCGCGGGATTTGTCAATTCAATTTTTCGAAGCGGATTTTTTTTGGAGCATTACACAGTTTTCAAAAGGAAAGTTTGGCGAACCTGAATAGAGACAAAAAACCCGGAAAGCAAAGAAGCTTTCCGGGAAAGAAACACGGGATTCAGCTGTTTTTCAGCGTGCAGACGGTTTCACCTGTCACGATGCAGGTCGGAAGAACGGCGTGCTGTGCGGGGGCGGCGGTGTCCTGGATCAGATCGAGCAGGATCTTTACGGCTGCGATCGACATTTTCTGATCGCGCGAAGCGATGGAAGACAGATGGAACGGGATCGGAAGCACGGCCTGAATGTTATCGAAGCCGACGATGGAGCACTGCGCGGGGATACTGAAGCCTTTTTTGTGCAGATAGCTCCAGGCGTCCCAGGCCAGCATGTCGCTGAAGGCGAAGATGGCGGAGAAGGCGATATTCTGCCGCTGCACCTCGGCCAGAACGCTGCTGCAGCCGTTGGCGATAACGGGGACCTCCTGCACGAGCTCCGGCAGGACCGGAACGCCCATTTCACGGTGTGCCCGCAGGTATCCGGCAAGGCGCTCTGCAGCGGAGGAGATGTACATCGGGCCATGGAGCATCAGGATCCGGCGGTGGCCGCGTTCCAGAAGATATTTGGTCGCCTGATAGCCGCCGAGCTCGTCGTCACAGACAACGTAATTGACATCCGGATCTGCATAGCGGCGGCCAATGAGCACGAAGGGCTTTCCGAGGCTCTTGAGATATTCGATGTTTTTCCGGTTTTTCTGCGTCGGACAGATGAGGATCCCATCCACACCCTTGCTGAGCGCGACCTGAATGGCCTGCATTTCTTGGTCGGTGTCCTCGTTCGTGTTGAGCAGAATGGTGGTGTAGCCTTTGGAGCGGGCGTATTCTTCAATTTCCTTCATCATCGTTGCAAAATGAAGGTTAGAGACATCGCCGAGGACGACGGCGATGGTATTGGTGTAGCCGGAACGCAGCGAAGAAGCGATGGTGTTGCTGATGTGTCCCATTTCCTCCGCGGTTTTCCGGATGAGCGCCTGTGTGGCGGCAGAAATGTCGTCCTTTCCGCGCAAAGCCCGGGAGACGGTATTGACACTGTATCCGGTTTTTTCTGCAATATCTTTTAGCGTTATATTTTGTCGATCTCTGCCCTGCATAGCACACACTCCCATTTTATCGTTAATGTATTTTCATAATATCACGTAAAGCTCTGATTGTCCAATAAAAATGCACAGTTTGCAGATGAAGCGTGTGTGTTTGCTTGGATGAAGGAAAGTTGAAAGGGCATACGGTACAAGCGCGACGCTATGTTTGCGGAAATCGGTGAGATTTCCGAGAAACGTCTCGGTTCGTTCTGGAGAAATCTACTCGACAATCTGCCGCCGGAACGCCGCGTCGGGAAAGACAATGATTTGCAGGAGCTTCTGGACGATACGAGTTGCCTCTATAACTATTTCCGCGATGACAGCGCACTGGGAATTGATTTTGCCAAGGAGATTGAGCCATATTGGGCAGCGATCCGTCTGCCGGAAGAACCGGAAGAAGCCGAAGAATACGACGAGGATGAGGAACCGGAGGAAGAATCCGAGCCTTGGACAGATTTTTATGAGAAATCTGCACCTGCGGAGAAACCTACAAGTGGCGGATATTATCAATTCTGTAAGGTGCAGTTCAAGGACGGCGGAAACCCTTACGCCTATCTGACAGGCGGCTTGCCGCTTGCAGTCGGTGATTTTGTGGTCGTTCCGGTTGGAAAGCGAAATGCAGAGAAAACCGGCTGCGTGTGCGGCGGTGACTTAGGGTGTATCTGAAAACAGCGCTTAGATGTGCAAAATGCCGAAAGCAACGCAGATCGCGGCAACCATAACAAAAGCGAGGAAGGAGTCGTCACGCTTGTCATAGCGTGTCTCAGCACGGCGAAATTCCTTGAGGCGATTAAAGAAACGCTCTATTACATTCCGCCGTTTATACATCTCTTTATCAAATGGCCACGGCTGCTTTGTGTTCACCTTCGGCGGGATCGTATAGCGGGCGGACTGGTCATGCAGATACAGTTCTATTTAAGGATAAGCTTACTGTTACTTTTCGTGTAAAGCGAAAAGAAGAAATTAACGTTCTTGACCTCGCTAATTTTGTTCTGTGTGCTGCGCGATTATTATCGGACAATAAGCCGGAAACAGTTCAAGTCAAAACCACTCTTCATTCCCCTGGTGACGTAATTCTTCAAATATGGAATTTTGCACAGGAAAATGCGTTTCCTCTTTTAATATGCTATATGGCTATTTTTGGCGGAAAAGTAGGAGATTATGAATTTCATTCTATAATCGGCGTCATCAAAGGAATTATCAATCATAAATATGACGAAGACAAGAAGAAAATCGAACTGAGAAAGCTGTCCGCAGAGACTGATTTGGCAGAGCAACAGGCATTGAAGCAGAAACTCGAAAATATCGAAACTATGCGAAGACTTCAACTTTCCTCTGTGGACACTTATGTGGAGCCGCTTGCTACTGCTGCAAAAAATCTTGCAGTTCAGCCAAGTTCTGCGACTATTATAGATATAACAAAAGTTCTTAAGTCTCAGCAGGAGGATCAGCAGCCGCAGTAATCTATATAATAGCCGCGCAGTCAATTCTTACACAAACTCATCAAAATCCGGGTTGACATCTGCTCGGATTTTGATTATACTATACTTAACCCGAATTGGAGGTTGAACAGCATGAAACAATTGGGTATGCGCCTTCGCGCATTGCGGGAAGGCATTGGTTTATCCCAATCAAAATTTGCCGATGTGATCGGCTCTACACAGTCCAGCATCAACCGCTATGAAAACGGTCAGGCAACCCCGACTGTTGAGCTTCTGCGCAAGTATGCGGACTATTTTGACGTTTCGATGGACTATATCTTCGCCCGCTGCGATGATCCACAGGGCAAGCTATATGAAGCGAAACCTCCGGTTGACGCGAACAATCCTGAACTGAGAAAGTTCGTTGAGATGTGCTTCGATCCGGAATCGCCGATGAACGAAAAGCTGAAAGAAGCGATGCTGAAAATGCTTGGGGAGGCGAAGACATGAGCAATGAATTAACCCATAATCCGGGACAGTTTGACGAGGTTATCCATATCATCGACAACGCCCGCAGCCGCGCCATGAAAGCGGTCAATGCAGAGCTTATCCAGATGTACTGGGAAATCGGCTCTTATGTCAGCGGTAGAGTGAAGGATGGCGGCTGGGGAAAAAGCGTGGTTGCAGATTTTTCTGAATTTCTGCAAGCGCATTATCCGGGGACAAGGGGATTTTCTGCGCAGAACATCTGGCGTATGAAGCAGTTTTATGAGACTTATTGTGACAACGAAAAACTCTCACCACTGGTGAGAGAAATTCCATGGACAAGCAATCTGCTGATTATGACTGGCTGTAAAACCGATGAAGCGCGTGAGTTTTACCTTCGCCTGTGCATTGCAAATCGTTGCACAAAACGCGAATTGGATCGTCAGATCGGCAGTATGCTGTATGAGCGGACGATGATCTCTCACGAAAAGCATAAGAACCTGCTTGCTGGGAACGGCGGACTTGCGGCTTTGCGCGATTCCTATGTGTTTAAATTTCTCGACCTTGAAGGAACCGTACAAGGAAAAGGATTTGCGGCGTCAGATTGTCTCTCATCTGAAAGATTTCATTTTAGAGTTTGGACATGATTTCACTTTTGTTGGCGAAGAATACCGCGTTCAAGTTGGCAACACGGATTTCTTCATTGATCTGCTGTTCTATAACCGTGCATTGTCCTGCCTTGTTGCAATCGAATTGAAAATTGATACTTTCCGTCCTGAGCATCTGGGACAGCTCAATTTTTATTTGGAAGCACTTGACCGTGATGTAAAGAAGCCAAATGAAAATCCGAGCGTTGGCTTAGTCCTCTGCACCGGTAAGGATGATACTGTAGTCGAATATGCGCTCAGCAGGTCCATGTCTCCGACAATGGTCGCAGATTACACATTGCATCTGCCTGATAAAGCCATCCTGCAAAACAAGCTGCGTGAATTGACAGAGCTTGCGTTGGAAAGCGGTGAAGGCAATGAGGGTGATGAAGAATGAACACTGTCATCTATGCCCACTATTCCTCAGATAGTCATGCAGATGCGGACATTCTGAATTTTTGTTTCAACCTCTTATGACTTGACTATCGGCAACTCTCAAGCTACAATCCATGTCCACGCCGGAGAAACTCCTCCGAGTTCACTTGTCTGCCCTGACCCAGATTGTGACCCAAGTGTGCGCGAAAGCGTGTGGACACAATGCGCAAAGCGCTGTAAAATATCGTACTTTTCACTGACGGAACGGACGGATTAGACGTAAAAACGCTCAATATCACGAACCGATAGCAGCTGGCAGTCATGAGGTCAGCGGTTCGATCCCGCTTATCTCCACCAAAACAAAAAGTCATTCCGTAAGGAATGGCTTTTTTGTTTTGGCTGGGCATACGTGGCGCGAGAAACGCTGTGGTTCGACCGAATGCATTTTTGCGGCGCAAAAGCGCCGTTTTTTCTGCATGCAATGCAGAAAACATAAGAAAATGCAATCGGCACGGAGCAAGCGAAGCTTGCGGAGTATCCCGCTTATCGTTCCGCTTTCTTTTCTCGAAAAACGAATGCATTTTTGCAGTCATGCGACCTGACCCAGATTTGACCCAAACGGGTTTGAAAACGCGGTGGATTTATTGAGATTTATTTGGAAAAATAGCACGAATGCACTATTTTTCAATCGTTTTCCGAATATTTTAACGGCGGCTGCAACTTGCAGCCGCCGCTTTGATTTCCGGGGTCAGATCGCGTTGCGGATGGTGTTTCCAATCGCGTCTGCCGCGCTCTGTTTCATCCCATGTGTTGAGTGGACGTAGGTGCTAAGTGTAAAGCCTGCGCTGAAATGTCCCAGCGTTTCTGAAAGTGTTCGCACATCCACGCCGCTTTTCAGCGATAACGTTGCAAATGTGTGCCGCATGTCATGGAATCGAACGTGTTCCGCGCCGATTTCTTTGATGATCCGGTCGTGCAGCCTGCGGAATCCGTCCGGATCCCACGTTTCACCTGTGCGTGGAGATGGGAACAAATACGGATTCGCAGAATGTTTTTTGTACTCCTCTACGAGAAGCTTTACCGTATCCTCAGGGAGAAAAACCGTTCGGATGGAGTTTGGCGTTTTTGGTGTGCTGATAACCAGTTTTCCGTTCTGTCGTGCGACACTTTTGTTGATCGAGAGTGTACGATTCTGCACATCCAAGTCCTCCCAGCGTAAGGCCAGCAGCTCCCCGCGCCGCAAACCCGTCGTCAGCTCCAGATACATCGGCGCAAGAATCCCATGCGCTTTCGCCGCACTCAAATATGGTCCAATCAACGCTTCAGGCAGGATATTCATTTCCTTGCGCGTGTTCTTTGGGATTTTGCATTTCTTCGCAGGATTTGCTAAAATCAGCTTCTCCTCCACTGCATACTCCAACGCCTTGTTCAGCACCACATGAACGCATTGCACCATGCGAGGGCTGAGTCCGCGTTCTTTCAGCTCCGGCTGGTTTTTCTTTTGCACGCGACCGCTCTTGAGCAGCTCGTTGTAAAACTGTTGGATTTGCAGCATTGTCAGCTTTTCCAGTTTAACGCCTCCAAGTTTCGGGATGATATGGTGGTCAATGGCGTTGTGGTAAAATTCCCGTGTTGAGTACCGTACCTGCGGTTCGACATAAACGGAGTACCAGAGCTTCATCCATTGTTCGAGCGTATAGCTGCCAGCCTTCACCGGATCGAGCTTCTTGCTGTCCTCAATCGCGGCCCGTAGTTTATCTTTGACTTCTGCCTGTGTCTTTCCAAGCACATTTTTCGTGATTGCTTTTCCGTTTGCGTCATAACCCGCCGTATATCTGCCTTCCCAACGTCCGTCTTTTCGCTTCCGAATGTTGCCTTCGCCGTTGGCTCGTCGTTTCGGCATCGTGTTTACCTCCTTTGTTTTCGGTTAGCAAACACGATTACCACAAGCACAGCCGAATCGCAAGTCCAATCTTTCTTCACGCGCATTTTTGTTCCTCACACTGCCGGTCCAGCCATTCGAGAAATTTCTCGCGTGAAACGACAATCCGTTTACCGATCTGGAAAGTCGGGAAATCCACGCTGTGGGCGAGTTTGTAAGCTCCGGCTCTGGAAATGCCAAGGACGCTGGAAACGTCTGTCATGTTTAACATCAACGGCAATTCTTCCAGCGAGTGAAACTGTTTTTGGTTCATTTGGCTTCCTTTCTCCCATTCTGGGAATCAAAATTGGTTTTTGAATGGCCGAAAAGAATTACCCAATCGAAGTTTTAATCCTAATTTTCTTCACGTCGCCACGGTGGGTGAACGCGGCGTTTGCGTGGCACAGACCTGCACGGATGCGCGGTAAGCCTGCAAAACCGCACAAGTCGGCACGACGCGCCCCAGGCCGCGGAGCAAATGGCTGCGCCGATGAACGATTCGTAGTTCAACCGTCAACTCTCCGCCCGGAGGCGGCATTGGGGTCAGGGTTCTCCCTGCAAGCCGCATTTTGGTACCAAAATGCTATGCTTGCGCTTTTCTTGCGCGGCAAGAAAAGCCTAAAACGCAGCCTGAGTCTCCTGCCACTGTTTCGTACACCGCATAAAATCGAGAGTTTTTATACCTTGGATTCCGTAGTCGCTACATTAGTCGCTATGTAAATTTGAAATTCAGTTTTTTTCCTTTTGTAGTCGTTACAATAGTCGCTACGGTTTTCTTTTTCGCCGTATTTGCAGCTCGCGCCCCGGCGATGGGGAACAGCGCGGGCAGAGCTTGGCAGCCCTCACAGCTCATGGAAGGGGTCTTGACTGCTTTCAACCCCAGCCACGGCAGCCTGTCTTGCGTCAAAACAAACTCCGTATCTTTCGCTTCCGCGCAAGCGCAAAAGCTCAACCACTCCGTTTGTTTCTCCTTTCCCCACGAAGTAGGCTACTTCGTGGGGACCCCATTTATACCCGGACATTGTGTGTCCAAACAGACTGGGCGGCATGATGCAGCCTGCCAAGGCTGCCCACGGTGCGTTTCTCGCTCGCCGGAAGCTCACTGCTTCCGGGTCGTCGCGCGCGCCGTGCGCGTTTCCCAACCTGCGGTGTTGTCCGCGTTGCTGATTATTCAGTTGTTTGGGCTTGTGATCCCACCCCCTATATTTCTCCTAAAGAGCACCAAAAGGAGCGCTGCGGCCATTATTCGGTCGCAGCGCTCCTTCATTACGTTTTATGGTGCGCTTTGGAATATTCTGTTGTCGGCAGGATTTCCTGCCATGTTCCATATGATAGCACTAGAACAAACGTTTGTCAATAACTCTTTGCAGAAAGCTTTTTCTTGCTGATGCCGTTTCAAATCGAATCGATTCGATCAGTAATTTATATATCTTTACTTACTTATATCTTTATTTTATTGCGTTGGATTTTCCAACGTAGGATAACCCAACATTGGATACTGCTCGGCATAGAGCTGCGCGGCGATCTGCGGCGTAATATCAGCCGCCGCGCGCGCAAAAGCCCCGTACATCGCGCGATAAATCGCTTCTGCATGGGAAGTCCAGAGATCCCACACTGCATGCAAAATCCGATCCTTGATTGCATTCTCATCCACTGTATTCAGACTTACTTCTGTGACCACGTATCTATTTTTCTTCGTATTGAAGATTTTGCCGCGCGCATCCGGCGGCACGGCCCAAACCGTACCGCGGCAGCGATATGATGATATGCTGTACAGCAAAGCGGCATATTGCAGCAATCTGGTGCTGAAGCGGATGACACAGTGTTCCATGTGGTGCGTACGTCAGCTTTTGCGTTGTACACACACCAGCTTTTTCAAATTGCGCTTTCAGCCGCTCAGCAAACGTCTCTGCCCGTAAGCCGCTCAATTTCCACACGCGTCCATAAAATACGGCATTTTTAACAATTTTTTAGAAGAAATTTTGGTATTCATTCAAGTTTCTTTCTAGAAGTACGATAGAAGCTATATGAAATAACGATATCTAAGCATCGCTTATTCGTTCTTCCGAAGCAGCTGGATATCCCCTATAATGGGCAGTGTCACAGGAAAACATAGATTGGAGAGTGGGTGCTTTTGTATCTGGATTATCTGAAAGGTATTCTTCCGTGCAGGAATCCCGAGGAAACGGTTGCATACTATGAGAAAATTCTTCTTTTTCCCAAAGAAGGCAAGCGCTCGTTCGCCCTCGGCCGTTCGGGACATATGGAGGTCGTGGAAAGCAGTCCGGTCTATGCCGTCGGCCCCAGCGCGTTTTGGGTAGAAGCAAACCATGTCGATCACGTCTATGAAACACTTCATGCGCAAAGCGGCATGCATCTGCTGGTCGACCTGCAAAATACATACTATGGCTCCCGTGAATTCCAAGTCACAGACCCGGCTGGCAATATCACCTGTATCATCAACTACTGCAATGACTTGAAGGATACGGCACGACGCGCTTCCGCCGAGCTTTACGCAAAAGAAGAATTCCGCGTCGTCCTTTATGTAAAAAACCTGAGCGCCTGCTATTGGTTTTACACCGAGCTTCTTGGTCTTAAAGATGTTTACCATTGGGAAGAAAACCGCGGAGATCGCGGGTTTAAGTATGAAATTACGCCCGGCAGCAAGTGTTATATCGAAACATTGTTCCGCGAACCCCTGTCCGTTCAGAAACAGGGCACGATCGTCCTAAAAAATACGAATGCCAAATCAGAATACGACCGCATTGCTTCCCTTGCCCCCGATGCTGTTGTCTTCGCGTTTGACGGTTTTCATTTTACAATACAAGATCCTGACGGCAACTTCGTCATCATTGAGAAAGGTTGAGGTGTTTTATGGGTTTGTTTCATCAGGGCTTGACCGGCATTCTGCCCGTTTCCAATTTTGACGAGGTTCGCGCCTTTTATGAAGATCGCCTGGGTCTAGTTAAAACGCAGGAATGGACCGACCGCGAGGGCAATCGCCGCGTCAAATATTCTGTCACCGGCGGCGGTTTCATCGAGCTTCATGAGAACGACGAGATGCTTCCGCAGGGGCCGACGTCTTTCTGGATGGAGGCCGCGGATATCAACGGCCTATATTCCGCGCTTCAAAAGATCGGCGGGATGGATCTCTTTGACCCGATCGAAGACAAGTATTTCCACGCGCGGTCCTTCCAGATGCGGGACCCGGCCGGTAACGCGACCTTTGTCGTTGCCTATGAGAAGAACGTTCGTCCCTACACAAAAGACAGCGTGAAGGGTGCGTTCTTCAAGGATGAGTTCCGCACGGTTCTGTTTGTGGACGATCTTGATGCGACATATGACTTTTACACAACTGTTTTGGAAATGCCGTGCGTATATCAATGGAACGAATGCGCCGGAGATAAGGGCTTCAAATACCATGCGGCCGGAACAGAAGCATATATCGAAAATCTGCACCGCATCCCATTGACAAAGCAGGGCTTTGCCACCATCAAACTGTATGCGGTAGACTTTGACGCGTGCTATGAGAAGCTGTCCGCAAATCCCAAAGCGCATATGATCCGCCCGCTGTACACCAATGAACTGGGCGCACGGGAATTTACCCTCGAAGATCCGGACGGAAATTACATTCTGATTTGCGAATAAGAAAGCGAGTGACAGATGAAACCAATCATTGAAACACGGGATCTGACGATTCGCTTTGGCTCACTGATTGCAAACGATCGTCTGAATATCTCTATTGAACCCGGTAAGATTCATGCCATCGCGGGCGAAAACGGTGCTGGCAAGAGCACGCTTATGAAGATGCTCTACGGAGTCTATACACCAACCTCTGGAAAAATCCTGATTGATGGCGAGGAAATGCGCGCATGGGACGCTTCCACGGCCATTGCGAAGGGGATTCGCATGGTTTTTCAGGATTTCCGTTTGATTCCGGCCTTTACCGTTCTGGAAAACATTTTTATTTCTCTGGCAAACAGCAGCTTTGTCATGAAAAAGCAGCTGCTCCGCAAACGAATTCTTGAAATCTCAGAGGAGTATCATCTCGGCGTCGATCCCGATGAGGAAGTCTGGAAGCTGGATCTGGGACAGCGCCAGCATATTGAAATCATCAAGGTTCTCATCAACGAAGGTACCCGCGTGATGATTTTTGACGAGCCGACCTCTGTTTTGGCTCCACACGAGATCAGCAGCTTTCTTGATATGCTGATCAACTTCAAAAGCAAAAGATACGCAATTGTTTTCATCACCCATAAGCTCAACGAAATCGTAACGGTCGCAGATCAGATCACGATTCTGCGCGCTGGAAAAATTACTGCCAGCGTCACACGGGAGGAAGGATTTGACCGGGAGAAAATCGTCAGTCTCATGCTCGGCGAAGACATCTCCAGAATGAATGTCAAATCCGCAAGGCAAGACGTTTCCTTCCCGAATCTTCCATCTCTTCGCCTGAAGGACGTCTGCATTTTGGACGATCACAACCAGGAAATCCTTTGTAATGTGAATTTTGAGCTGAAACGCGGTCGGATTGTTGGAATTGCCGGTATTTCCGGCAACGGACAGCGCGAGCTTGCCGAAAGCGTCTTTGGCGTTCGTTCCATCCGCCGCGGCTCCATATCGTTTGGCACGGAAGCCATCACCTCCGCCGATCCCGAAAAGCGAATTGCGCTGGGATTTCGCATGGTGACGGAGGATCCGCTTCACGACAATGTTGTCGGAAGCTTCACGGTCCTGCAAAACATGGTTCTTGCCGGTTTGCCTGCGAAGACAAAGGGCGGCCGCATCGACTGGAAAGCTCTGGAGGAGGAATTCTCCTCGCATTCGGAAATCCGTGATCTGAACGTCCCCGATGCAAACCGCCTTGCCGGAACGCTCTCCGGCGGCAATGTCCAGCGCATGACCTTCGCGCGGGCTGTGATTTCCAATCCATCTGTTCTGGTTGCGTGCTACCCAAGCCGCGGCTTGGACGTTGCTACAGTCGCGGTGGTTCATGAAACGCTTCTTCGACTTCGCAACGGCGGCGCTGCGGTTCTTCTGATTTCCGAGGACCTTCCGGAACTGGTCGAATTATCGGACGAGCTACTTGTTCTTTCTGGACATCGCGCATATGGTCCGTTCGACACCAGCAGTGCCGATCTGAACGAAATTGGTAAGCTGATGCTGAAAGGAGAAGAAATCCATGCCTAAGTCACTCTCCGCTCAAGCCAACACGGCAATTAGCCATCCGCTGATCCGCATTCTGTTTTCTGTCGTTCTTCCTGTCACGGCTTTCGGCCTTCTGCTGATCACCGAAGGGAAAGACCCGATCGCCACCTACGGCGTCATTTTGAATGCCGTTTTTGGAAGCCGCTATGGCTTTGGCGAGGTAATCGTAAAAGCGACTTTTCTGATTCTGACCTCTCTTACAGCAATTCTCCCCTACCGCGTCGGTATGGCAAACGCTGGCGGCGAGGGGCAGATGGCAATCGGAGCGCTTACTGCCGCAGTCGCAGGCACCACATTTTTACGTCAGGTTCCCGCTCCCATCGGTATCCCCCTTATGCTTCTGAGCGGTATGATCGGAGGCGGCATCTGGGCAGGAATTGCCGTCCTTTTCAAAATGAAACTGCGCATGAACGAAACGCTCTGCTCCATTTTGATGAATTATATCGCCACCTATTTTATCTCTTTTTTGCTCTTCGGTATTCTGAAGGATGCGAAAGGCTGGAACTATCCACAAACAAGCGAGGTCGCCTCTCAGCTGAGATTCCACACGCTTTTTGGCACACGCGCAAATATCGGTATTCTGATTTCCCTCGCAACTGCCGTTTTCGCGTGGTATGTGCTTCAGAAAACAAAATTTGGTTTTCTCATCAATACCATCGGCGGAAACACGCGCGCCGCGCTGTATTCCGGTCTGCATGTCAAAAAGATTCAGTCGCTCCTGTTTACGGTCTCCGGCGCAATCGCGGGTCTGGCGGGCGGCATTCTCATCGCTGGTGTTGAAGGAAGAATGCGCGTTGATTCCGGTGCAAACATGGGCTTTTTTGGGTTTTTGGCGGCCGGAATCGTTGGGAACAATCCCCTTCTCGCAATCTTGTCGGCGTTCCTGATCGCAGGTCTTACGGTTGCTGGCAATGCTATGGAAATCAACACCGGTCTTCCTTCTGCATCCATTCAGATTTTAATGATGTTTGTTCTTCTGACAATTATGACTCTCGGAAGGAGGAAAAGTCATGCGTGAGCTTTCTGTTATTCTCGTAAACATGATCGCAGCCGGTACTCCCATCCTGTACGCCCTCCTTGGCGACATGGTCAGCCAGCGTGCCGGTGTCATCAGCTTAAGCGTCGAAGGCAGCATGTTGGTGGGTGCATGCATCGGTTTTGGTGTGGCATATTCCACAAACAGCATGATTCTGGCCACGCTTGCCGCCATGCTGGCGGGCGGACTTGTCGGGCTGATTCAGGCGTTTCTCGTTATTGACCGCAAGACCAACATGATGGCTTCCGGATTTGTTCTGATGTTTCTTGCGCAGGGTCTTACCGCCTTCTACGGCAGAAACCTTCTGGGTGTGACCTTCCGGAAAAATTTGACCTATGCAATTCCCGGTCTGTGCAAAATTCCGCTGATCGGCAGCGCGCTTTTTAACCAGGACATTCTGACGTATCTTTCTTTTCTGCTTCCGGTCATCGTATGGTGGATTTTGACGAAGACAAAGCTTGGTCTTCTGGTTTGCTCCGTCGGCGAACAGCCGGAGGTGACCCGCGCTTATGGCTATAACCCCCGCCTGCTGCAATACGGCGCAGTCGTTTTTGCCGGCGTTCTTGCCGGTATCGGCGGCGCGCAGATGAGCTGCATCTATACTTTGGGCTGGGCAAACGACATGATCAACGGTCGCGGCTTTATCGCCTCCGCACTCGTCATCCTCTGCTCCTGGAAGCCGCTTCGCGCCTATATGGCCGCCTATCTCTTCGGCCTTGCGCAGGCTCTGATCGTTTATCTGCAAGTCAAGGGCGTTGCGATTTCTATGTATTTCACCATGATGCTTCCGTATCTTCTGACGCTCGCAGCGCTGGCTGTCATCTCCACCTCCAAAAAGCCCAGCATGCCCGAAAAAATCAAAGTCGTAAGTACCGGCATGGAGTAACCTCCGGCCCGGACAAATAAAACCCAATCAAAGGAGAAATCGAAATGAAAAAACTTCTCGCAATTCTTCTCTCCGCCTGCATGCTTCTGACTCTTGCCGCTTGCAGCAGCACATCAGGCACTGCAAGCACCGCCAGCGACAATTCTACCTCGTCTACCTCTTCCACTGCTTCCGACGCTTCTGATTCTTCGGTCGATAAAAAGCCCGGCGAAGGCACCTCAAAGGTCGGTATCGTTCTCGGCGGCAGCAAGGATGACTATGGCTTCAATTTCGGTTTCTACCAACTGGCCCAGAGAATCGAGTCTGAACTCGGCGTCGAAGTCGTTTTAAAAGAGAGCGTCCCGCAGAACTCCGAGGTGGAGGGCGTGATCGAGGAGCTGATCTCTCAGGGCTGCGGCGTGATCATCCCCACACAGTTCGGTTATCTGGAATACAGCAAAAACGTTGCAAACCGTCATCCCGAGGTTGCGTTCTATTCCATTCCTCTGACCGACTATGCCGGCGACAACTTCTCCGTTCTGCACGGAACGATCCAGGATATCTGGTATCTGGAAGGCGTTCTTGCCGGTCTTTACACCGAAACAAATAACATCGGCTTTGTAGCCTCCATTCCCATCCCCGACGTTATCGTCGCTATCGACGCGTTCACCCTTGGCGCGCAGTCTGTGAATGACGACGTTGCCGTCAACGTCGTCTTCACCGGCAGCTGGGATGACACAGGTCTTCAGACCACCAGCTGCAATCAGCTTATCAACGACGGCGCAGACATCATCGCACCCTTCCAGGACACCATCAAAACGATTGTGGAAATCTGTGCAGCAAACGGCATCCACTGCTTCGGCTGTAACTCGGATGCCTATGAGCTGGACCCCGAAACGTGGCTGTCTGCCTGCGTCAACTCCCCCGAAGGCTGGCTCGAGTACATTAAAAAGGCGATCGACGGCGAATACGAGACCGTATCCGTGATCGGTTCCATGGATGTGGGACTCGAAGACCTTGGTACTTACGGCGATTCTGTTTCCGAAGAAATCCGCAGTCAGGTTGACGCGGTGAAGCAGCAGATTCTGGACGGTACCTTCCATGTGTTCGAAGGTCCGGTCTACGACCAGGATGGCAATGAAGTTATAGCGTCCGGCGTGGTTCCTACGTTTGAGGAAATCAACAACTTCAACTTCCTGGTTCAGGGCGTCAACGGCTCTTTGAACTGATTATCGGCGTTCCTTCCTGTGGGCTGCAAACGCAGCCCACTACCATACTTGTTCATGGAGTGTATCTCATGAAATACGATCTTCTACTCAAAAATACGATGATTTTGAATCCCGACGGCAACGTCACCGAGGGGCAGTATCTTGCAATCAAGGATCGCAAAATTGCCCGTATTACATCCGACGTTGTTCCGGATTTCATGGCTGCACAGGTGCTGGACTGTACCGGTAAGCTCACCATGCCCGGCATGGTAGACGGCCATACGCATACCAGCCAGCAGCTTCTTCGCGGAAGACTGGCGGACGAGTATCCCATGATCTGGACGCGTTTTTTGGTTCCTTTTGAAAGTACGCTCCATTCTGACGATGTTTATTACAGCGCGCTTCTGTACTGTATTCAGGCAATCAAGGCCGGCATCACAGGATTTGCCGAATCCGGTGGCCGTTTTATGGAGCGCACGATTCAAGCCGCCATTGAAACCGGTATGCGAGCCGCCGTCGCCCGCTCTATGATGGACAGTGGCCGAGAAATCACGCCGCAGATGCTGGAAACAAAAGAAGAAGCGTTGGATCGCAACGACGCGCTCTATGAAACCTATCAGGGCGCAGGAGATGGACGGATTCAGGTCTATTACGGGATGCGGCAGGTCATGACCTGTACCCCCGCATTCATGGAATCGATTGCGGAGCACGCCAACGCCCGGCATACCGGCATTCACGCCCATCTCTGTGAGCATCGAAACGAGGTCAGCTTCTGCCTGCAAAATTACAAGCTGCGCCCCGTCGAGCTGATGGAAAAGGTCGGCATGCTCGGCCCGCGTCTGGTCACGGCGCATAACGTCGCGCTTTCTGAGCACGACATAACCCTCTTATCCAAATACCGGGTAAAGCTCATTCATTGTCCCTTTGCCAATCTCATCAACCACGGCTTCCCCAAAACGCCGACGCTTCTGGAATCCGGCTGTTATGTCGGTCTTGGCAGCGACGGCGCGGCGTACAACAGCGTGGATCTCTTCGAAGAAATGCGCGTCCTGCGCGCCTGTCTGATCAGCTACTACGGACTGCCTGCCTTTGATCCTGTTGTCATGCCGGTAAAAACCGCGCTGCGCCTTTCCACAGAGGGCGGCGCTGCCGCTTTGGGTATGGAGGACTGTCTTGGGCGGGTGAAAGAGGGCTGCATCGCAGATTTGATCACCATTAATATGATGCGTCCCCATATTTTCCCCACAAACAACCGAACGACCGCAGTTTTGGACACCGTCACCGCGCAGGATGTGGAAGACAGCATCATCGACGGCAAGCTGATCATGGAGCACCGCATTCTGAAAACAATTGATGAAGCGGCTGTCATGAAAGAGTGTGCCGCACGGATGCAGTCCATCAATCGCCAGTTTCAGTAAGGAGGCATTTGCATGGCATCATTCAAGGATTTTCAATTATTGGTATACACCGATACTGGTCACTATGAGGCGTGCAAGGCCTTCTACCAGTACGTTCTCAGCCTGAACCCGTTTTACGGTTGGGATAATGGGATTACAGATCGCGGTCTGAAATATCGGATTGCCGGCGGCGTTCTGGTTCTTCTTTGTCAGGAAGATCCCTTCCCCGAATACGGTCCTGTCCATTTTCAACTTCAGGTGGATGATTTGGACGCATTCTACGAGCGCGTCAAAGATATCTGTGCGCTGGAAATCACCATGAAGCCCTTTGTTCGCCCATACGGATGGAAAATGTTCCGCATGAAAGATCCTGCCGGAAACCATATCAACATTTACGAAATACCCGAAGCATGAAGAATACTGAAAAGCAGCTGTTCATTGCGCAACAGCTGCTTTTATTCGTTTTACTCGGATCTGGAAATCTGTCAAAGCGTTTGCCGATCCGCTTTTTTATGAGCAAGGAGCCGGAAATAAGCCTTGCGCTCTTTACAAAACAGATTTCAGCTATACAATGATAGATATCCAAGGAGGTGTTCCTGTGACCATCCAACAAATGAAATATTTAATGGCCATTGTCTATGCCGGTTCCATCAGCGAGGCTGCTAAGCAGCTCTATGTGGCGCAATCCAGCGTTTCGGCCTCCATGCGGGAGCTGGAAAATGAATTTGGTTTTGAGATCTTCACGCGCGGAAGCCGCGGCGTATCCCTAACCAGAAAAGGTGAAAATCTTGCCGTTGATGTGAAAACGATTCTGGAAAAAATCGAATCTCTGGATTCAAAGTTCAAAAAACGCAATGAACAGCACAATTCCTTTTCCGTTGCGACGCAGCACCATCTGCCCGGTATCGACGCGTTTTGCCAGTTTATTCAAGTTGAAACCGGTGCCCCGTATAATTTTGCCTATTTAGAAATGAAGACCTCTGATGTATTGCACGCTGTGTCGAACGGTCTGGCTGATATTGGAATTATGTTCCTAGCTTCTTCGACAAAGGATCTGATGATTCAGCGCATACGGAAACTGGGTTTGGTATTCAATAATATTGCCTATAAGCCAGTGCATATCTATCTCCACAAATCACATCCGTTAGCTGCTCACCCCATGATCTATCCCGAGGAGCTGAACGACTATCCCTTTATCACCTATGATCTCGCTGTGGATAATGATTCTGCTTTCACGGATATTCTCAATTACACGCAAAAACAGGTCGTTCATGTTACCGATCGTGCCGCAGCCTATACGCTTCTGCGTGACATTCATGGTTATCTTTCCGGAAGCGGTTTCCCAACAAAAGACGAAAAAAAGAACGGCATTCGTGTCGTCCCTTTGTGCGGTGGAGAGACCTGGGAAATCGGTTGGCTTTCAAAGGTAAACATCGCGGAAAATGAAATGACCCCGGTATTCCTTCGATATCTGATCGATCGATTTGATGCGGATGACAAATCCCAAAATAAGCTTAATCAGGATCCGAACTACCGTCTGCGTTGACTGTATTTTCTGACCCGGATTGTGACCCAAGTGTGCGTGAAAGCATGTGGACGCAGTGGCCAAAGCCTTGTAAAATCCCGCATTTTTCGCTGGTGGAACGGACGTATTTGACGCAAAAACGCTCAATATCACGAACCGATAGCAGCTGGCAGTCATGAGGTCAGCGGTTCGATCCCGCTTATCTCCACCATGTAAAAAGCCTTGAAATCATTCTATTTCCCTTTACAGGGACACAAACTGTCATCCCCTTCGAGGGAGCGATATTATCCGCTCCCTTATTCTTTTTGCTGTCTTATGCCGGGAACGAAATGACTTCGCTCAGCGGCGGGAGCAGCTTCGGCTGCTTCTCATCCGGCTGCATGGCGCTGTCCACTG
>ENA-ORNK01000870-ORNK01000870.1-human-gut-metagenome-genome-assembly--contig:-NODE-870-length-31288-cov-6.224282_pt1 | contig 31288 bp, 21 predicted proteins | sample MGYA00242115_ERZ509022 | MGnify/ENA primary metagenome ERZ509022 (study PRJEB26280, sample SAMEA2338690) | human gut metagenome | biome: human gut; feature: human-associated habitat; material: faeces...
TCATCGGATTTTACCGTTATGCTTTGTACGTTACCGGGCGACGAGCTATGTAACTTTCGGCAGCATCGCTATAACTTCTGGGCTTACTTGTCCGATATATTCGCCCTCTATCCAGCACCCGAAGCTATCGAAGAGAAGTATCTTTCTATCTTCCAACCCATAAGGGCAGACGATATCCTCGTCCATAATGTCTGTTACAAAGTATTGATACAATCCACGCGAGTAAATGAGTTTACCGCCGGATTTTTCTATGTATTTTACGAGATACTGTACCGCTTGCGGCATTTCGGAGACATGGTGAATGGGACGGAACTCATTCCGCCCGAAACGCTTGGCAAAAAAGGTATTTTGTTGTACCGTCTGCATTCGTCTTTTACGGGTATCGAAGTCGCGCAGTATTTCCATTTCGCCAGACATAGTGCCTTCGGGAATATAAAACAGTCCGTGGAAATGCAAGCGATTAGTTTCCCCGCCGCGTTCCCATGCGCCGATGTACAGCCATCCCTTGCGGCTGGAAAAATGGTACAGTGTATTAAGCAGCTTTTTCGCAAATTCTTCTTCGGTCATCTTGTCATCTGCGTAGGTGAAAGTTACGAAATAGTTGAAACGCTGGTGGTTTATCTTTCTCCAAAGGCGGGTGCGGCGGCAGATCATGTTGCGGTGTTTTCTTTCAAAGTTTCTCTCCACGAAAGCACGGCAAGACGAGCCGTCCTTGAAATAAGGCAGCATTTGCTTGACGATATACGATTTCCGTTCCCGCTTTTTCATTTCAAAGGTCTGCATATATAACTCATCGAACAGCTCTTTGCGCGTCATCTGCCTTACGGCAGGCGGCGCGCTTTTTTCTTGCATATCGACGGGATTTTGTGCTGTCTGCTCCTCTTCAACAACTGCGGGTTGCTCATCATCAATGACGGCTTCTTTATCATCGACAGGCTTCTTGACTTCAATGACTTCCTCATAATGAGGACGGCGGTTGTTTGCTCGCGGATTGGGCTCATACGGGATACCTATGTAGTGACTCCCGTCCGAATACACTTTAACTTGGCTATACGGCATTGTTTTCCTCCTCCTTGTCATGTTCAGATTTCGTCACATAGTCGTTGATATAGAGCGCAAGTGACGACGCGAATAAGTTGTATTCCTCCTCAGACATGTGGTCGAGGTCAGGCTCCCCGACGGCATAGACCCGTATGCCCAAAGGATTATTTTTAAGTTCTATCTCTTTCAATCGGTTCACCCCCTTGAGCGTTGATTCTTTGTTGCAGGAATAACAGCAGCCTTTTGTTTTTCTGCCGAATATACTCCGTACTGTAATTCAAGTCAACGGCCGCAGCATCCTGCGTCAAACCTTTGACATATAGCTCGTAGTAGATTAGGTACAGATCGAGCGGCGCGGAGTTCACCATTGCGGCATATGTGGCCGCCAATTCCGTTGCATTATGCGGGAGGGTATCGAAGGCAGCAGAAAATCGCGCCTTGCTCGTATAGTACAGGCGTATCGTCTTTAATTGCTGTCTGATTTCGTTTAAAGTCATAGTTTTCCTCCCGTTGTGCGCATATCTTAAACCTTAAACTCGCAAGGTTTTTGCGACTTTAAAAAATTTCTTTGAAAAAAGTTCCTTCAATTTTCTAAGGACACTTATCTTCGAAAGTACAATGTCCAAAGAAAAATTTTACAAACTTTTTTCACTGATAGTAAACCACCCAAATACGACACTTTTTGACGTATTTGAAAAAGTTTTTCTTAAAGCATATTGGGAATTGGTGCCAAATCGTGGCACTAATTTCAAAACAATAAAAAAAGACCGTGACCGCAGACAAAGGACAGACGATCTCTCGCCTATCTTGCCTGACAGTCACGGTCAACCTGGTTATTTCGTCGTATTTTTATTTTGCGGCGCGGCGCGCCCGACTACTTCCGCTGATCTTTATTCCCACAGTCAGAAAACATTTCCTATTTCCGTGATATGAAGCGTCTCCGCTTGTTTGTGCTTTCATTTTACCACATCGCCTTTCCTATTTGCAACCAACACTGCCGTTAATAAACCCCAACAAACCGCAACTCTTGTTGCAGAAACCGAAACAAACAGCGCATTTTGTTACCTTTACAGGACTTTTTGTACCTTTCGACTTTTGGATGGTGGGAGAGCGGCTTGGTCTGTCAAAGGCGCGCAGCAATTTTGGAGTAGTCAAAAAGAGGCACGGTATTACAAAATTCCTGCGCGTCCCCGTGGGGCAGACCTTTGACAGACTGCGCCTTGCTCTCCCGTTTCGGTGGCGCCGAAAGGTACGGAAGTGTACCGAAAATGTCCCGTTTTTGCTACGGTCGGTTGGGAAATCGTTGGGAAACAGTACGTACGCCGTGTCTGTTATTCCCTGCCGTAAAGGTGTACAATGTGAGCAAAAAATCTCGGAGGTATCAATTTTGAAAACAGCAGTCATTTACGCCAGATATTCATCTGACAGTCAGACCGAACAGTCCATCGAAGGACAAGTCCGCGTCTGTAAACAATTCGCGGAGAAGAACGATCTTCTTGTGGTGGATCAGTACATCGACAGGGCTACTACGGGGACGAATGACAACCGAGCGGCATTCCAGCAAATGTTGCGCGACAGCAAACGACGGCAATGGAGCGTGGTTATCGTTTACAAGTTGGACAGATTTGCCCGCAACAAGTACGAATCGGTCGTCAACCGAAAGAAACTGACCGATAACGGCGTGGAACTTGTTTCCGCTATGGAGAATATTCCTGACACTCCGGAGGGAAAGTTGTTCCTCGCAGTTATCGAAGGGTTCAACGAATATTTCTCGGAAGATTTGAAGCAGAAAGTCAATCGCGGTTTGCGGGAAAGCTGGCTCAAAGGCAACGCCACGGGAGGGCATCCGCCATACGGTTACGTCATCAAAGATAAGAAATACGTTATTGATGAAGCCGAAGCGGAAGTCGTGCGGGAAATATTCCGTAAATACGCACAGGGCTACAAAGCCGTTGCCATTGCCGAAGACCTAAAAGAGAAAAATATTCGCCGCAAATGCGGGAAACACATCAACCACAAGTATGTCTATGTAATTCTGCACGATAAACGCTATATAGGCGAAGTCACGCATCAAGGAACGGTCTATAACAATATTTTTCCGCCCATAATTTCAAAGGAGGTTTGGTTACAAGTGGACGCAATCAATCAGGAGAACAAGATATCACCCAGCCGCAAAAAGGAAATTTTTGACTACATTCTTTCGGGAAAGCTCATCTGCGGAAACTGCAAACACCGCATGAGCGGAGAAAGTGGCACTTCAAGGAACGGAGAAATTCACTACTATTATGTTTGCCTTTCCAAACGGCGCGGAAAAGCAGAATGCGACTGCAAAGCCGTAAAGAAACAGGAGCTTGAAGACGCCGTCATCGATGCTACCGTTTCCATGCTGCAACGAAACAGCGTTATCACGCGAATCGCGGAGACCATCGTAAGGGAGCACGAAAAAATCATGCGCGACGACTCAGGATTGCAGACGCTAATCAAAAAGCGGAATGAAGCAAAACGCGCCGCCGACAATATCATAAAGGCTATCGAGCAGGGCATCATCATGGACTTTACAAAGGACAGGCTTGCCGCCTTGCAAGACGAATTGAACAAACTGGAAATAGAGATAAACAAGGAAACCCAGAAAACCTATGCTCACCTTACCGCGGAAGACGTGGAAAAATATTTACTCTCCAAAGTATTGAGAGATCCCGACGATATCAAGGTAAGAAAGCTGCTCGTAAATACGTTCATCCGCGAAATTCTCTGGTACGGCGACCATATGGTCATTACATACAATTTCCAAGAATATGTAGTAAACGAGCGTTTTTCAAAATCCCATGTCGAAGAATTAGAAAAGCAGGTCGAGGAGGCAACTCGATCTGCTTCTTCTTTCTCCCTGTGTTCAAATAAATTCCGGCACTCGGCACCAAGTGATACACCTATTGCAATCCGAACCCCAGTGGTTGGACAGCAATAGGTGTTTTTTATGAATAAAATATTAAAACAGATTATTAATAAGCAATAAAGAACAAAGTAAGTAGCATTTTTATCCACTAAACCCATATTGGTGCAACAATTTTGCACCCTAACACAAAAGTCCTTGATTTCGGGGGCTTTTTGTGTTTTTTGAAAAAATATGTTGAAAAAATAACGATTTTATGATACAATGAAATAGTCAGCTCGAGTTTTTCAATTGTTATATAAGGAGGCTGAAAATGAAGAGAAAATATGATGTTGCGGCGTATATATGGCCGGCATACACGGGTGACGAGCCGAGAACGAGAATGTTTTGGAGCGAGGGTATCGGCGAATGGCAGTCGGTAAAGAATTCAGCCCCCAAGGAAAACGGATACCATTGGAACAGAAAGCCTCTTTGGGGTTACGTAAACGAAGCTGATCCTGAGGTTATGGAGCAGCAGATCGAGGCAGCTGTCAGCCACGGTGTTAACGTGTTTATTTACGATTGGTATTGGTTTGACAACCGTCCTTTTCTTGAAAACTGTCTGAATGACGGCTTTCTTAAGGCGAAAAACAGGGATAAGATGCAGTTTTATCTTATGTGGGCGAACCATGACGCCAACAATTATTGGAACATCAACCTTTCCGACGATCAGGGTGACACTGTAATATGGCAGGGCGCGATCGGAAGGGACAGCTTTGATATCGTTGTGAGAAGGACAATAGACAAATATTTTTCTCAGCCCAATTATTATAAGATCGACGGCTGTCCCGTATTTATGATCTACGACGTTCAGAATCTCATATCGGGACTCGGCGGAATTGAGGGCGCGAGGTCGGCGCTGAGCTATTTCAGGGAGCAGGTCAAGGCGGCAGGCTTTCCCGATCTGCACCTGCAGATCACTATCTGGGGCGAAAACTCCTTCAATTTAAGCGGCTTCGATTCCAATATGAGGGGCTCGACCAAGGATATTGTGTCGATACTCGGGGCGGACAGCGTCTCCCACTATCAGTTTGTGCATTTTGCGGACATAGACCGCGACTACACCGAGATCCTTGCCGACGTAAAAAAGGAGTGGGGGCGCATCGACAGAGAGTATTCCGTACCCTATTTCCCCCATATTTCATGCGGCTGGGACAATAACCCCCGATTCAGACGCTTCAGGGGAGGGATTGTTAAGAACAACACTCCCGAAAATATAAAAAAGGGTATGGAAATGGCGAAGGAATACCTTGATAACCACTCCGAGCAAACCCCGCTTGTAACGGTCAATTCTTGGAATGAATGGACGGAAACAAGTTATCTTGAGCCTGACGATCTGTATGGGTACGGCTACCTTGAGGCAATCAAGGAAGTGTTTTTGGATGAATAAGTTGCGTTTTTGTACCATGAGCCCAAAAAATTCCGTACACGCAAGTGTGCGGAATTTTTACTTATTACCTCTTCACTCTTCACTTTTCACTAAATTGGAGTGTACGGAATTTTAAGTAATATGTAAGAGGTAATAGTGAAGAAGTTAGGTTGATTTGCTTTGCAAATCTTCATTTTATTAAGTTGCATTTTTGTACTACGAGCACATACAAGAATAATACGAACCAAGACGGCAAGTCGAGGTTCGTATTATTTTTTGCCTGCGATTTCTTCGGAATTATTGTCCGATTGAAGTAGCCCCTCCGAATTTGCTTTTTCGGGAGGCTTAGTTTTGCATAGGTCTTCGCAGACGTCAACGGCCGCAAAATCGTCGCTTAAAACACCAATATAAACGAATTGAGAGCCGAGTAAGGTGCGTTCCTTGCTCGGCTCTTTTGCTGTCTATGACGCGTTTCCCGACCTGTACGCAACGATTTTGGCTTTGTTCCGTTGACTTCCGCAGGCTCGCTATTTAGTGTACTGATATTTACCGTCCTATGCACCTTCGCCTCTTGCCGAAAAAGGCAAATCAATTCGGAGGTGTAACTCAAAATGGAAATGTTGGTAACAAAGTTCTCAAACGGAAAATATCGTAACGAAGGCGAATTATTCGCCGAACCTATCTCTGCCGAAAACGTTAAGCTTATGGGTGAGATGATCGCCCTGCAGGCGCTCCGCACCGTAAAGAAGTACGATATGAAAGTGGCAGACAGATTGTATATCGGTCTCATCAAAGACCTGCACCATATGAGCGAGATAGATTATACCGTTTCGGACGGCTATGACGTGGCACAGACAGCTATCTGCTTTCTGTATCAGTACGCCGGCAGAAAGGCGTCCGAGATTTGCGGTAAAGACAAACGCGGAAAGGAAATAACCATCAAACTCGCTTGCTATCGTGAGGTGGACAGATTCATCGATAGCTTGCGCAACCGCTCCGACAGACACGGCGCAATCGAATACATAGATTTTACGGATTACAAGGCTCTGCCCATGGATCCCGTGAATTGCTTTGAACAAGAACAGACCGATTACAGCAAATATGATGAACTCGTAAGTGCATTGCAGTTATCCGCGCTGGAAACTGCCATACTGAACTGCTATATGAACGGTATGAGGCAAGCCGAAGTCTGCGCCGAACTCGGAATAGGCCGCGGGACAATAAATCACCGCAAAGCAAGTATACGACAGAGATATTATTCGCTTTTTGGCGCATATTAACATGATTTACTTAGTTTAGAAAAACATAAGGCAGTCAAAACGACTGCCTTATGTTTTAGTCGAGATATACATAACCGCTTGCCGATATAACTTCAACACTGCAAGTAGTATAAGTGAAATAGCCATACACCTCAAATGTTCCATTCGCCCTGTAACCGGAAGACTTATTTAAAGTTATATTTTTGTACCAGAGCGACCTCCGCTTGTTCCTCCTGAAAACTCATCGTTTTTCAGGCGTTTTTTTGATTTAATTTATAACAATTCTTTATGGATTGTTGTTTATGCATGAGGAATTTCTTTTTAATCTTCGGATACGATTGATGTGTCTTTCAAATTCTCCGTTAGAGATCAATTCGCTGATAAGGTACTGTTCATACGTCGGTATAGTGCAGGAATAAACCTAAATAATATTTTGTCAAGTTTATTTGCTAAAACAGCTGAAAAATTCGATTTTTTATGCATATTTTTTATTTGTAACAATTTTTTCCTTGTGGTATAATGATAAATAATTCTTCTGTCAAATAAAGGAGAAACCATGATAATCGTAAAAGACTGGAAAATGGAAATCGACGGCAAAACATATTCTTGCTCGCCCCCTTGTTCCATGTATTCGGTATTGATCGAAAACAACGTTATCCAAAATCCATATTACGGCCTTAATGAAGACGCCGCAAAAGAGTATTCGGAAAAGGACTGTACTTTTTTCGCGCAGTTCGATGTAACCGAAAATATGCTTAATCGCAAATTTTTGCGTCTTAAATTCAACGGGTTGGATACGCTTTGCGACGTGTATGTAAACGGTAAATGGTTTTTGTCCGCTAAAAACTTTCACCGTTTTTACGACCTGGATGCCGCGGGAGTAATAAAAAAAGGCAGAAACACCATTGAAATCAGATTTCATTCCCCAACGCGCTTTATCCGCGAGGCGCAGGAAAAATATTATCTTTGGGACTGCGGGTGCGAAGACGGTAAACACGGTTCGCTTTACGGCATCGGACATATCCGCAAACCCAATTATTCCTTCGGCTGGGACTGGGGAATTTGTCTTCCCGATATGGGAATCTGGAAAAGCGTCGAGCTTAATGCTTTCGACGACGAAATCCGCGACTTTTACGTGCGGCAGGTTCACTTGGGGAACAAAGTCGTTCTTAAAATATTTGCCGAAACGGCTTCAGGGAAAGACGCGGCCGTAACTCTTGTTTCGCCCGATGGGAAAACTTTGGCTGAAACGGTGACGCAGAACGGCAGAGCGGAAATCGAAATACTTAATCCGGAACTGTGGTGGCCCAACGGATACGGGTCACAGCCTCTTTATACCGTTACGGCGGAAATCGAAGACAATAAAGACAGCCGTGCCGCAAAAAGCCTGAAAATCGGATTGCGCACGTTGACCTTTTCTCAACAGCCCGACAAGTGGGGCAGGGAATTCTGTGCCGTAGTGAACGGCGTCAAGATTTTTGCCATGGGCGCTAATATCATACCTACGCGCACGATATTGCCGCACAGGACAAAGGAGCACCTTACCGAGCTTATTAAAATGTGCGCCGAAGATAACTTTAATATGCTGCGCGTATGGGGCGGCGGGCTTTACGGCAGCGACGAGTTTTACGACCTTTGCGACAGACTGGGTATTTTAGTGTGGCAGGACTTTATGTTTGCCTGCACTCAGGTCTCTTTTTCGGAAGAGTTCCGCGAAAATTGCCGCGACGAATTTATACAAAACGTCGTAAGACTGCGTTCCCACGCGTCGCTCGCCCTTTTTTCGGGCAACAACGAAATGGAGCCGTGGGTCTACGACCATGCGGAGAGAGATTTGTATCCCGGAGCAAAACTCAGACGTCAGGAGTATCTTGAATTGTACGAGCGTTATATTCCCGCGATAGTGGAAAAGTACGCGCCGGACGTCTTTTATTGGCCAAGTTCGCCCAGCAGCGGCGGCGGTTTTTTCCGCTCCGAAGACGAGAATTACGGGGACAGCCATTATTGGGACACGTGGCAGAACGGAGGACCTTTTGAAAATTACCGCAATCATTATTTCAGGTTTTTGTCGGAATTCGGCTTTCAGGCGCTTCCGCCGCTTAAAACCGTTTTGCAGTTTGCGGACGAAAAAGACCTTAATCCTTCGTCGGCAGTAATGGACAGTCATCAGCGCAACCCCGGCGGCACCAAAAAATTGCTGGGATATCTTACGGACAAGTTTCCTTTGCCTTCCGACTTCGGCAATTACGTTTACGCGACGCAGATTATTCAGGCAAACGCCATAAAGTACGGCGTCGAGCATTTCCGTGCAAACCGCGGCAGGTGCATGGGCACTCTTTTCTGGCAGGTTAACGACTGCTGGCCCGTGATTTCGTGGTCAAGCGTGGATTGGGAAAACAACAAAAAAGCGCTTCAGTATTACGCAAAAAGATTTTTTGCGCCCGCAATTGTCATGGTGGAGGAAAAAGGCTTTGTTGCCGACGTTTATGTTACTTCGGAAAGAACGGAGGATTTCGACGCCGTAGTTAAAGTTTCCGTTAAGGGAAACGACAATTCGACGGTTTTCGGAAAAGATTATCCCGTTAACGTTAAAGCGTTAAGCGCGCAGAAAATAGATTCGCTCGATTTAAGCGACGTTCTCAAAGGCTTCAAAGAAAAAAGGTATTTGTCGGTACAGCTTTGCGAAAACGGAAAGCCCCTTTCGGAAACTTTCTGTATTTTTACGTCTCCCAAAGCTTTCAAGTTTCTCAAACCCGATATTTCGGTCAAAGTTTCGGGGAAGGGCGACTTGCGCACTTTGACGGTTTCATCAAACGTGTTTACTCCGTATGTAATGCTGGATACGCTTTCGGACCTAAAATTTGGCGACAACTTCGTCGACCTTACAGGGAAACCCAAAACTATTACCGTCGGAAACTGCAAAAACATGAGCGATGAAAAGCTTATTTCTCTCATTACCGTGCGCAGCGTATATGACCTTACGGAAGTTAAACAGGCGGTTAAGTTGCGTTAATTCTTGACAAAACGCGGCGGAAATTATATAATGTAAAAGTTGTTATACACGGCTTTTAATTTAACGACGGTGCATATGCGCACAATTAATCAAAGGAAGAAACGTATGATTGTAAAAGAAGTGCTTACCGAAAAAGACAGGAACGCTTTTTTCGAGTTTCCTTTAAAGCTTTATAAGGGAAATAAATATGTCGTTCCCTCGCTTATTTCCGACGAAAAGGACGAATTCAATCCGCTTGTCAACGACGCATATTCTTACGCGGAAAGCAAGATGTTTATTGCGCTTGACGAAAAAGGCAAAGTTATCGGGCGCATTGCGGGCATACTTAACCGCGCTTACAATAAAAAGCAGAACGTCAGACAGTTGCGCTTTTCGCGCTTCGACGTCATTGACGACTTCAACGTCACCAAAGCGCTGTTCGATAAAATTTTTGCCTGGGCAAAAGAGCTTGGCATGGACGAGATTGTAGGCCCCATAGGCTTTTCCGATCTCGACAAACAGGGTATGCTTATAGAGGGGTTCGATCAGCCCGATATGTATCTTACCATTTATAACTATCCTTATTACGTCAAGCATATGGAAAAACTTGGCATGACCAAAGCCGTCGACTGGGTGGAGTACCGTATTACCGTGCCCGAAAAAGCCGACGAAAGACTTTTGCGCCTTGCCGAAAAAGTACAACAGCGTTACGGCTACGAATACGTGCCCATAAAAAACTACAAAAGCGTGGAGGGCACCATCAAAACCGCGCTTAAGCACGTCATGAACGAGGTATTTGCCCATCTGTACGGCGTCGTCGAAATCACCGACCGCCAGATTGAACGCGAGTCTAAAATGCTTAAGCAGGTGTGGGTCAACGATTTCGTAAGCGCCGTCCGCACCAAGGAGGGGGAAATAATAGGTTACGGGTTTATGGCTCCGTCCGTTTCCAAATCCATGCGGGTGATGAACGGCAGACTCAATCTTTTCGGAATTTTCAGCCTGATTCACGAGCTTAATCATCCCGAGGTAGTAGACCTTTACAGCATAGGCGTTTCCAAGAAATACCAGAACACCGGCGTAAACGTCATGATAATGGCGCGCAGTCTTAAAAACCTTATCAAACACAAGGTAAAATATCTCGAAACGGGGCCGGAACTCGAAACCAACGTGCAGATTCAGGCGCAGTGGAAGGATTTTGAAAAAGTTTGCCACAAGCGCCGCCGCTGCTGGAGCCTTAAGCTGGAAGAAACGCCCTCTCAGTCCTGAAAAGCGGATAAAATCGGAAAGTAAGTCTGACGTTTTGTTAAAACTCAAATCCGAGGAAGCCGCAATTTGCCGATCAGGCGAAATAAATTAAATAAAACAAACTGTTTTTAAAAAGTTGCCTTACCCGTATTGTTAGGCGACTTTTGTTTTATGTTTAAAAATAAAACCTTTTCGTGCTTTTTCGTAAATACGTTCTATCGGCGCGGTCAATCAAATAAAATAACGAAAGGAGAATATAATCATGAAAAAGTTACTTTCGTTAATTGTATGCGCTTTGTGTCTTGTGCTTATCGCGTGCGATACGCCTATTGAAAAACGTCAGCCCAATCTGTCGGAACTGCGCGACGTCGTAATGACCGCGCAAAGCGACCGCATGAAAATCTCGCTTATGAGCGGCGTAAGGGAAAATCCTTTCGTGATAGACGGCGTCCCGGGCGAAAAAACGCCTTTTACCGTGGTTACCGTCACGCCGTCGGGGTTTGACGAAAGTACCGTATTTTCGTACTCGATTTATTTGGGAGAGGAAAAAGCGGAAGGTACGTTTTCCAAACATCCTTTTAAAAACACATGGTCTTTCGAAATACCGAAACAAGCCTTGGATAACGTCGCGCTTACCGTCACGGCAGAGGGTTACGCGGAAAATTTCGAACTTTCTTCAGTAAAAACAGCTGACATGATAGGTGCCGAGGAAGCTTTGGAAATCGCGGAGATAAGGCTTAAGGACCGCATTAAAGAACATACTTCCGGCGGAACCCTGAACGCCGAAATTTACATACGTTTTTTGGAAAATCCCATAAGCTCGGAAGGGGGGTATTACTGGTACGTCGCTTTTGTTCCGGATAAATACGAAGTGTACGCAGTGCTTATAGACCCGATTACGCGCGAAATTGCCGCCGTAAGAGAATAGGCATACAAAACAATTTATAAGGAAACGGGTAAGAAAACGAAAAGATAAAAAATTTTACCGAATACTTGAAAATTTACGTTTTTATAAAAAATTGTCAAAAAAAGGCTCTTAGGAAGGGGCCTTTTTCTTTGTTGACTGTAAAAAGCAAAAAATATCGAAAAAACGCGTTAAAATTATTTTAATTTTTCCGAAATTATGTTATAATGACAGAAATAGCGAGGAATCATGACGCAATTGGACGAGCAAAACGACAAAAAAATAAGCGATGCGGACGTAATTGTCGCAACTGCGGCAAAAACGCTTTTTTGGCTGGTTGTTTGGGTCGCGCTTTTTTTTACGCTTTTCCGCTTTGTTTTTCCTGTCGCCGCAATGAATTTATATGATGACATGGGCAACGTTCCGCGTGCCTACGACTGCGCGAAAACCGCTTTGGCGACGTCGAAAGGCGACGATAAAGTAAATGCCCGTCTTGCATGCGTAAATTATTCCGTTAAGCTGTTTGCGCTTAATCCCGAGGATTACGCTGAAGAGCTTAAAAAAAACAGCGAGGAATTTCTTGCGGATTCCGATTGCGTAAAGCGTATCGCGCTTATCGACGAGTATAACGAAAACGCCGCGCCCAAAAGCATTCGTCCCAATCTTTACAGCTATGCCGATTATCTTCATTGCGAAAACACCAGGGCAAACTGTTATTCAGGCAACGACAAACTCTTGTTCGAAGGCGCTTATCTTAAAGCCGACGACGTTTTGGCCGAATGCGCTTCACGCGCGGACCTTTCGGTTACCGCAGTGGTGCTGGGACAGATTTCCGTAATGCTCGAGGAGTACGCCGCGTCGGGCAGGGGCATAAACGGCGCGTTTGACGCAGGTCTTCTTTGCACTGTGGCGCGCGACTACATAATGAAAGTTTTAAGCGGAATAAACGATACTCCGACTTTAAACGACCTTTACCTTGTCAAGGCTTATGAAAAACTCGTCACCAGGATGACGGCGGGTAATTTTGCGGAACCGGACGTGATAACCTTGCTTAAAAACGTCGAATACGACGGGGCAAATTACACCGTGGACAATCTTTATTACAAGGTACTTTTACCGCAATACTGCAAATAAACTTTCAGGAGAAAAATATGAATAAAATCGTAAAAGAAGGACTTACATTCGACGACGTATTGCTTATCCCGGGCGAATCGCACGTTGTACCTAAAGACGTGGATCTTTCGACTCGTCTGTCGGACACCATAAAACTTAATATACCGCTTTTGTCGGCAGCCATGGACACCGTTACGGAATCCCGCCTTGCCATCGCCATTGCGCGCGAGGGCGGCATGGGTATCGTCCACAAAAACATGACGATTGACGCTCAGGCGGAAAATATAGACAAGGTAAAGCGCAGCGAACACGGCGTTATCACCGACCCGTTCTTCCTGGGTCCCGACTGCTTGCTGAAAGACGCGCTTGCGCTTATGAACAAATATCGCATAAGCGGCGTGCCCATCACCGTTGACGGAAAACTCGTGGGCATACTTACCAACCGTGATTTAAGATTCGAGACAAATTTCGATCAGCCCATTAAAAACATTATGACCAAGGATAACCTTGTGACCGCGCCTGTCGGAACCACGCTTTCCGAGGCACAGAAAATTCTGGGCAAACACCGCATCGAAAAACTTCCCATAGTCGACAAGGACTTCAAGCTTAAGGGACTTATTACGATTAAAGACATCGAAAAAGCCATTCAGTACCCCAATTCAGCAAAAGACAAAAACGGACGTCTTTTGGTGGGCGCGGCAGTAGGCGCGGGTAATGATTGTCTCGACAGGGCAAAAGCCCTCGTGGACGCAAGGGCGGACTGCATAGTCGTCGATACCGCTCACGGCCACAACATTAACGTGTTGCAGGCGGTCGAAAAAGTCAAGAACGCTTGCCCGAACGTTACTCTTATCGCGGGCAACGTTGCCACCGCCGAAGCTACCGAAGCGCTTTATAAACGCGGCGCCGACGTGGTCAAAGTGGGTATCGGACCCGGCTCCATCTGCACGACCCGTATCGTTGCGGGTATCGGCGTACCCCAGATTACCGCTATCATGGATTGCGGAGAAGTCGCAGACAAATACGGCAGAACGATTATTGCCGACGGCGGTATAAAGTACAGCGGAGATATTACCAAAGCCATTGCGGCGGGCGGCCATGCCTGCATGATAGGTTCGCTTTTCGCGGGAACGGAGGAAAGCCCGGGAGAGTTGGAAATCTATCAGGGAAGAAACTTCAAGTCTTATCGCGGAATGGGTTCTTTGGGGGCTATGGCTCTCGGCAGCAAGGACAGATATTTCCAGGATGACGCCAAAAAACTTGTGCCTGAAGGCGTGGAGGGAAGGGTGCCTTACCGCGGACAGCTTTCCGAAATTATTTTCCAGCTTATGGGCGGACTGCGCTCGGGCATGGGATACTGCGGACAGCCCACTATAAACGATTTGAGGACAAAAGCGCGTTTTGTTAAAATAACCAGCGCTTCGCTTATCGAAAGCCATCCTCACGACATTTCCATAACTAAGGAAAGCCCCAACTATTCTCCCAAAAATTAACTGATATTTTTATCGGCATAGGAACTGTTATTCCTGTGCCGATTTTTTTATACTAAAGTTTTAGCGGATAAATAATGTAAAAAATACATAAAATTAACAAAAGAGCAAAATTTTAGTAGGATATGCAAATCAAAAATTTGAATTATCATTTACAAATAAACTTTTATGATGTTATAATATTAACTAAGAAATGATAAATTTGGAGTGGGGGAGGAAAAGATGAAAAGAGTATTTTTGTTTATTCTTTGCGTTTGTCTTCTGTGTTTCACCGTTCTTGCGGCATGCGACGATGGAAACAAAGACAAAGGTACGCTTACAATTGCCGATATTACCGTAAGCGTCGGCGAAGAAAAGGATATCAATCCTGTATTTTCGATTGAAGCAGGTAAGGGCGACGTTACCTATACGTTTGAGGGAAACAATATTTCCATTGAAAACGGTAAGGTAAAAGGTCTTGTCGCGAATACTGAAACTCTGGTTACGGCAAAGACCGATAATCACGAGGTAGTGTTTAAAGTAAAGGTTACCGAAAAAACCATTGACCGCGGTACGCTTACGGTAGCGGATATCACCGTAAACGAGGGCGCTACTGTTGACATCAATCCTGTTTTTTCCACCGAAGCAGGAAAGGGCGAAGTTACATACACGTTTGACGGAAACAACATTTCCATAGCGGACGGAAAAGTAACGGGGCTTGTGGGCGGCACGGAAACGGTTGTAACCGCCACGACTTCCTATCATGAGATTACGTTTAAGGTCAACGTTTCCGTTGTGGATCGCGGTACGCTTAAAATCAACAACATAATGATGACTGCCGACGTTACCGGTAAAATCAATCCCATATTCTCAAAAGAAGAGGGTAAAAGCGCGCTTACTTATACCATGGAGCCCGCCGGAATAATCGAAATTTCCGCTGACAACAAGATAACTGTCATCGACCCCGAGTCTATCACGCAAAACGTTGAGATTACGGTTACCGCAACGGGCAAATATTTATCTACTACTTTTAAGGTTACCGTAAGCGAGATAAACCGCGGCACTCTTACCGTATCTCTGCCCATAGGCAATACCGAGGATCAGCTTAATACGCTGTATGCAAACTATTCGGCTCGTCCTTTAAGCGCGACGTTCTCTAAACCCGAGTTTGCCGAGCAGGTGACCTATTCGGTTGAATCCGCTTATCAAAGCAAGGTCACCATCGAGGACGGCAACAAGATAAAAGCTACGGGAGATTTTTCCACTCCCGCAAACGTGAAAGTGACCGCCGTATCGGAGAATTTTACTGCCGAAGTCACGATTAAAGTTACCAACTTCAACGGCAAGAACCATGTGGGAAATTCCTTGGACCTTGAAAACAAGGTTAAGTCCAGACTTTCCAATTGGGAAAATCTCGGTGGAGAAACGGGCGGAGTCCTGTTTATGGGCGACTCCTTCTTCGACACGGGATTCTGGTCCGATTTCTATACGACTTACAGCCGTAAAAACGCAATTACCATGGGCATAAGCGCAACCACCACAACCGACTGGGAATATATGGTTGAAAGACTCGTTTATCCCGTAGCTCCCAAAGCGGTAGTTATTCACTGCGGAACCAACAACATTTTCGACGACAAAAAGAACGCCAATACCGTAATCGAAGATGTCAAGAAACTCTTTGATATGGTACATGAAAATCTTCCCGACGCACAAATCTATTACTTCGGTATAGAGCCGCGCGTCGGACAAGATAACAGCGCGCCCAAGGCGGCAAACGTCGGAATCAAAGCTTATTGCGACGAGAACGATTGGCTTACTTATCTCGATTCTCCGTCCTGGTGCTATGACAATGACGGAAACGTAATTTCAGGCTTCTTCCGCGACGGAGTGCATCCCTCTCTTGAAAATTACTCGCGTTACGTCCGGGCGCTTGAAGACGCAGGCTTAGTTGTTGACGCGTCGCAGGCGGCAACCGATCCTACGATTGACGACATTACGACTACTACCGATCAGTCCATTGCCAAAAATAATACTTATCAGCTTTTCTACCGCGGACTGCCGCTTACCAACAATTACGTTCTTACGGGTAAAATCGATATTGCGGTCGCTGCCAAAAATCCGCACATCCAGTTTAAATTCACCGGCAACAACCGTTTCCTTATCTGGGACGGCGAAAGTTTCCAAGGTAACGGCAGCATGGGTCTTGGCTGGCAGGTAAACGGCACTCACGTCAGCGATGACGACGATATTTATGCCTATACTCAGAACGAACAGTTTATCGTTCTGTTCAAACTGGTAGTTACGGACAGCAACGCTTATTTCTATTTCGGTAACGATAATGAAGGCACCGTTACTTATACGCTTAATTCCGTGTTTGTCAATCTGCCCGATTCGCTTACGCTTATTTACGGCACTGAAAATATGAGCGCGAAATTATACAACCTTACGGCAAAGACGGCTTTGGATGACCCCGACGATTATGCCGCCGCAACGGTTGGCGCTGAGTTCGATTATTATGAAAATGCTCAGACAGCCGTGCCCGACGGACTTTACGTCAATATTCCTTCCGGCGACGGACTTTACGTTGTGCGCGACAGCCAGCGTACCGAAGGCTATATCGATTACAGTTCCGCATTCTATCTTAAGGGCATATCTGCAAACAATGATACAGGTTACGACGGAATCTCAAGGGATTGGCGCGTGGTAAGCGGCGGTACCGATAACCTTACGGGTGACTTTGCGGTTTCCTATGATTTTGAAATCGTAAAAAGAGGCACGCTCGAGTCTATCGATGCCTTAAGCGCGGAAAACGTTTCCGCTGTCAACTGGTTCCATGTTGCATCGATTTCTACCGATAACGTATTTAACGCTTGGAAAGATTATCACGTCCTTTATTGGAAAACCAGCGATACTACCGCAAAAGTGGCAGGATTGGGCGAGGGCACAATTACCGCACGCGAAGGACTTACCGACACTAAGTTAAGAGTGGTTATTGTCCGTAGCGGAAATGTTGCATATATTGCAATAAAGGCCGGCGGAGAGTGGACGATAAAGACTTGCGATTATACCGCAACATCCGCTTATGTATTTTTAAGTAGCGAAAACGTCAACGGCAAAATCACCAAATTTACCGTTTCCAAAGAGGCGGCAGACGTTACCGCCGCGCTTACCGAAATAGGTAAAAACGCCTGAATAATTAAAAAAAGGTAATGACAAACGACTTCCGTGTTTTTCCGCGGAAGTCGTTTTTTTGCCCAAAGCTTTATACTCACGAAATTTTTTTGCTTTTGTAAACGAAAAAAAGGGTGGATATTTTAATTTATTAATTGAATATCGTCGTTTTTAATAAAATAATTTTTTTCCGTTATATCAGAAGAATCGGAAGTTTCATTTATAACGTATTTATCGATTTTTCAGTAGATTAGTCCATATTCTTTTTGATTATAAATAGTTTGACCCCTTGTGTTTCTTGAGGATAAAAGTGGGGGTCAATCTTATTTATTGATATTTTCAGCAATACAAAAGCTCCTCCATTGTGCGGACAACGGAGGAGCTTTATTTTGTAACGATTTTTATCGGTTTTTATAAGGTTTAAGGGTGTACCCGTTTGTTTTTTAAAGGCTCATGCTGCGGAAATTAAAATTTTACTTTATCGGTAAAGTATTCCGCAAGGCTTTCCACAGGTATGCGCACCTGCTGCATAGTGTCGCGGTCGCGCACGGTTACGGCACCGTCCTCGAGTGTGTCGAAGTCCACGGTTACGCACCAGGGAGTACCGATTTCGTCCTGACGGCGGTAGCGTTTTCCGATACTGCCGGCGGAATCGTAAGTGCAGGGGAAGTGCTTGATAAGCGATTTGTAAATTTCGTCAGCTTTTTCGGAAAGATTTTTCTGTAAGGGCAGCACCGCGACTTTGTAAGGCGCAAGATAGGGGTGAAGGTGCAGAACGACGCGCACGTCGCCGCCCTCAAGCTGCTGCTCCTCGTAAGCGTTGCAAAGGAATGCCAAAACTACTCTGTCCGCACCCAAAGACGGCTCTATGACATAGGGCACGTATTTTTCGTTGGTTACGGGGTCGGTGTACTCCATGGATTTACCCGATTTTTTGATATGGCAGTTAAGGTCGTAATCCGTCCTGTCGGCTATGCCCCAAAGCTCGCCCCAACCGAAGGGGAACAGGAACTCGAAGTCCGTCGTGGCTTTGGAGTAAAAGCTCAGCTCGTCTTTTTCGTGGTCTCTTAAGCGCAGTTTTTCCTTATCGATGCCTAAAGAGTACAGCCAGTCGCGGCAGAAAGCGCGCCAGTAATCGAACCATTCGAGGTCGGTGCCGGGCTTGCAGAAAAATTCCAATTCCATCTGTTCGAATTCGCGCGTGCGGAAAGTAAAGTTTCCGGGCGTGATTTCGTTTCGGAAGGATTTGCCTATCTGACCGACGCCGAACGGCACTTTACTGCGAGTGGTACGCAGTATGTTGTTGAAGTTTACGAATATGCCCTGTGCGGTTTCGGGACGAAGATAAACGGTGTTTGCGCTGTCCTCCGTGACGCCCTGAAAGGTCTTGAACATGAGGTTGAATTTCTTGATGGGCGTAAATTCGGATTTGCCGCAGACGGGGCAGGGGATATTGTGCTCCTTGATAAACGCTTCAAGCTGAGCGTCCGACCATCCGGCGACTTTGACGTCCATTTTTTTTCTTGCGACAAAGTCTTCAACAAGATTGTCGGCGCGGTGACGGGTGCGGCAGTTTTTGCAGTCCATAAGCGGGTCGGAAAATCCGCCCAGATGTCCGCTTGCTTCCCAGGTCAAAGGGTTCATCAGTATTGCGCAATCGACGCCCACGTTGTATTCGTTTTCGGTGACGAATTTCTGCCACCAGGCGCGTTTAACGTTGTTTTTAAGCTCCACCCCGAGAGGACCGTAATCCCATGTGTTTGCAAGTCCGCCGTAAATTTCGCTTCCCGCGAAGATAAAACCTCTGCCTTTGCAAAGCGCGGTAAGTTTATCCATTGTCAGTTTGCCGTTAGCCATAAAATGCTCCTTGATTTTGCGTGTGAAATAATAATAAATAGTTTTTTATTTTTTGTCAAGTATAATCACACTCCCGCCTTTTTTTCATATTATGACAGTAGGATAATCCTTGAAAAACCGCGTGCGGCACAAAAGAAGATTCGATTAACTTTAAGACGAAAAAATCGTTAAAGGCGTAAGGGGGCGGGGACGGCCGACCCGACCCTGAAGCCTTAAAAATATTACAAGGAGGAAAGAGACTTATGTTCAACAACGGATGCGGATGCGGCAACGACATTTTCCTTATTCTCATACTGCTTTGCTGCTGCGGCGGCGGAAAAGACTGCGGCTGCTACGACCGCAAAGGCTGCGACTGCTGCGACATAATCGTATGGTTACTGCTTCTTAACTGCATTTGCGGCAAAAACGATTGCTGCTGCAAGTAAGGTTTTATTTTTTTACATAACTTAAGATAAAACCTTCGACTTGCAAAAGAAAAAACACGGGTCCGTAGTAGAAAATACGTCGGACCCGTTGTCTTTTTTTTCTAAGGCATAAATAAGATTTTTCGTAAAGACAAACATTTTACGATTTTACTTGATTTAAGCCGAGAATTGTGTTAAAATAATCGCGTAAATTCCCGCCGATACCCTGAACGGATCGGACCGAGTGTTTAACTATCAAACGTGCGGGTTATTCTTTTTAGAAAGCCCAGCAAAGGAGCAAAAAATGAAAAGCAATTCAAAAAACATCGTGGCTTTTGCCACACTCGGCGCTCTGATTTTCATCGCCATGACCCTTGACCGCGCAATTACGCCGTTTTTGCCGCTGTCCGCCGCGTTTATAACGCTTACGGTTACGTTTACTTTTGCGCTTGTAAGGCCTAATCTTGCGCTGAGCCTGGCGGCCGCGCTTATTTTCGGACTGTCGTCGTGTATCACGGCGATATTTTTCGGAAAGGAGTCGGTAATTAATCCGCTTATTTCCGTATTGCCCAGATTTTTACTCGGGTTTATTGTTTTCGGCGTTTATGCTCTTATGCGCCTTATCCTTAAAAAGGCCGCGCCCAAAACCCGCGAAACCGTATCTTTAGCTGTGGCAAGCGGAGTTACTTCCGCGTTCAATACGGTGCTGTTTCTTTCTGCCATGGTGTTATTCGGAGAAAACAATACGGTGGCAAGCCTTTTCAAGATAACCGTACTTGCAAACGCCGTGCCCGAGTTGGTTTTGTCTTCGATACTTGTACCCGTAGTCGTACTTGCGCTGAGAAAAGCCATGAAAATCGACGTGGATAAAATGCCGGCAAAACAACCGCGCGAGGCTTACTCGCCTTTAAGCGAAACTTCCGCGGCATCCGATAATTCGTCGGTTTCGGAAGAAAATACAAACGAAAGTGCGGTTGCGACTGAAGCGGTCAACGCGGAAGAAGACGTCAAAAAAGATTCTTCGGACGGAAAATAAAATTCGGAGGGCAACTCTATTATAATGATTTTAGTCGTAGACATAGGCAATACCAACATTAAACTCGGTATATTCGCGGACGGGGAGCTTAAGTATTCCACGCGTTTATCTTCTTCCACGCATAAGACCAGCGACGAATATTATCTTTCCATCAAGGACCTGTTCGAAACCAAGGGAATAAAGTTTTCGGACATTTCGGGCGTAATCATAAGCAGCGTTAACCCCAATCTTAACTACACTTTTGAGCATTTGATAAGCGTATATTTCAAAGTCAAGCCCATGATAGTGGGAAGCGGCATAAAAACGGGGCTTAACATTAAGTACGACAATCCCAAGGAAGTGGGCGCCGACCGCATAGTTAATTCGGTAGGGGCGTACCGCACTTACGGAGGTCCGTGCGTAGTCATCGACTGCGGTACTGCGACTACTTTCAACGTAATAACCGAAAAAGGCGAATTTTCGGGCGGTGCGATAAGTTTCGGGCTTAAGGCAAGCGCGGACGCACTTTGTCAGAAGGCTGCCAAGCTTCCGAAAATCGAGCTTGTAAAGCCCGAGCGGGTAATCGGAAAATCCACCATCGCAAACATGCAGTCGGGACTTATTTACGGCTATATAGGCATGGTCGAATACATCGTAAAAAAGCTTAAAGAGGAAATGGGGTGTCCTGACGCCAAAGTAATCGCAACCGGCGGCTTAAGCGAAATAGTAAGCTCCAACAGCGACGTAATCGATATTGTGGATCGAACGTTGACATTAAGAGGACTGTATTTATTGTATAAACTCAACAGCGAGCAGGGAGGTAAGGAATTATGAAAACCGTCTATGTTGCCATAATGGGACTGGGTACGGTCGGCGGCGGCACTTATCGGATTTTAACCGAAAATCACGATAAAATAGCGTCCGCTTACGGCATTGACATCCGTGTCAAAAAGGTGCTTGACAAAGACCTTGAAAAGCTTAAAGCCGCAGGCGTTGAAAAAAACGCGATGACGGACAAGCTTGAGGATATTTTGCTTGACAAGGACATCACTATCGTAGCGGAACTTATGGGCGGGGTGGAACCTGCAAAGACCTTTATAACAAAGGCGCTTAAATCGGGCAAAAGCGTGGTTACCGCAAACAAGGAACTTATCTCCAAGCATTGGGGAGAACTGGAGACGGTTGCGCGAGAAAACAACGTCGGACTTTATTTCGAAGCTTCGTGCGTGGGCGGCGTGCCTATAATCCGTACTCTGAAGGAAAGCCTGCAGGGCGACAATATCCTTATGGTTATGGGTATAATCAACGGTACCACCAATTACATACTTACTAAAATGAGCGATTGCGGAATGAGTTACGACGAGGCGCTTAAGGAGGCTCAGGAGCTGGGCTTTGCCGAGTTCAATCCCACTGCGGACGTGGACGGATACGACGCCATGTACAAGCTTTCCATTCTGTCTTCGCTGGCTTTCCATACCTGTATTCCTTATACAAGCATCTATCGCGAGGGCATTACTAAAATCACGAAAAACGACATTGCAAGCGGCAAACAAATGGGTTACACGCTTAAGCTTCTCGCCATAGGAAAACGCGAGGGCAACAGCGTGGAAGTCAGGGTTCATCCCACGTTTGTGCGCGACTCTCATCCGCTTGCGTCGGTGTCGGGCTCGTTTAACGCAGTGTTTTTAAAAGGCGATTTCGTGGACGACGTAATGCTGTACGGAAGAGGAGCAGGCGCGCGTCCCACGGGCAGCGCAGTGGTCAGCGACATAGTTTACTGCGCGGGTAAGGACAAGCACGTGCACACCGATTTTGAAAATAACGGAAAAGTTACCTCGGGCATAGAGATAAAATCCGACTTTTTCAGCAAATACTATATTGCGCTTACGGTGGAAGACAAGGCGGGCGTTCTTGCCAAGATTACCGACGTGTGGGGCAAAAACGACGTCAGCATAAACTCCATAAGTCAGCGCGACGTAGCGGACGGTGTCGCCCCCATAATAATAATGACGCATTTTACATCCGAAAACGCCGTGCAGAAATCCATATCGCAGCTAAGCAAACTCGACTGCGTGAAAAAAGTTGATTCCATTATAAGAGTTATCGATTGATTTCACATATTTTTTATCTTAGCCGCGAATAATATCTTTGCAATTTTCCCCAAAAGTATTTGACAAAGATAGGGTAAGATAGTATAATTGATACGTTAAACTGTAAATTCAGGAAAAAACATTAGGAGAACATAGTTAAATGAAGAGAAAGAAGAGCTTTCTGGCCGGACTTTGTACGCTTATTTTGGCCGTTTCGCTTGCATTCGGCGGATTCGCATATACACCCGCTTATGCTGCCAGCACCGATTTTACGCTTAACAACGTTAAAATTCAATCCGAAGTTTCTTACGGCGACGCTTTTGCTGTACCTGCAAACACCGGATTCGACGTTTCCGTGACTACGCCCAACGGCACCGTCCTTACCTCTCAGCCTGACGGCGGTTTGGTAGCCCAGGATTCCGTTTACAACGTAACCGCGGACGAGCTTGGTCATTACACCGTTACTTTCACCAAGTCGGGCATGTCCTACAGCTTTAAAGTGTTCAGCTCTCTTGAAGAGGAGCTTCAGCTTTTTGTGCGTAACGAGGCGCAAATCCCCACTTACGTGAAGACCGGCGACGAAAAGAAACTTCCCGCCGCTTATATCGGTTATTACGATGAGGACGGCAAAGTGGTGGAGGTTCCCGGCACCGTTACCGTTACTACCGATACCGGCGTTGCCGTTACCCCCGGCGAGAACTTCAAGTTCGAAAATGCGGGCAGCACTTTCATCGTTTACAGCGCGAAAGTCAACGACGGCAAGAAGTATCTTTCCAAATCTTACGAAGTTAAAGTCCAAAACGACTTTACCGATACCAAGGCGCCCACTCTTTCCATAAGCGGCGTTCCTTCTTCCGGTAACGTCAATACCGCCGTTACTCTGCCTGTGGCTACGGCAAGCGATTCTTTCGACTCTAAAGTGGAAGTAATCGTTACCGTTAAGGGCAAAGACGCTTCTGGTAATCTTACCGACGTCAAGAAAGTCGAACTTGACGACAACGATTACGCCGTCAGCGAACTTTCCGACAACGAAGTTTTCGATAACGACAAAAACATGACTTTCTATCCCGTTCGTTCGGGCGACTACAGGGTTGTTTACCAGGCTGTCGACGACAACGGAAACAAGTCCGCCGAGTGGACTTATACCATTACGGTTTCCGACAAAAAGGCTCCTACGCTTGTCATTGACGAAACCAAAATACCCGAAAAATGGGGCTACTCCGGCGTAATTAAGCTTGACGGAAACGACGCCGCTAAAGAAAACATCACGCTTTCCGGCGAAGACCTTAAGGTAAAATTCCAGTTCCCCGAGGCTTATGACAATGCCGATAAAGCCGAGAATCTCATTCTTTCTTTCTCTATAAAGGACCCCGAGTCCAGAACCGTTGTAAACTTCACCAACATCAATAAAGCTGAAGGCGAAAGCGGTACCAAATATACCAATACCGTTACTAATAAAGAATACGTCTTCAATAAGACCATGGCCGACTTTGCGTTCGATTTCGGCGAATACGTCAACGCAATCAAGAGCGACAGCTCCAAGACCGATTACGTTTACGAGGGCGATTACGTCGTTACCTATTCTGCCGAAGACGCTTCGGGCAATAGGTCCACCAAGACTTTCACGGTTAATATCGTCGAAACTTTCGAAGATACTTCGGTCGTTACGGTTGAATTCAACAACGTCGACAAATACGTGCTTGCCAGCGAGACCGAAACCGTAGAATTTACCGTTCCCACTCCCGCTTATTCCAGCACTACCGACACGAAGCTTAACCTTGTTTACGATATCTACAACGCCGACCCCGCTTCCGAAGACGAAGCAAACGCTCTCGGTGCAGAGCTTAAGGGCGGAGAAGTGGTGGAAATCAAACACGAGGCAAGAAGCGCTTCCGACGCCACCAAAGTTTACAAAGTCGTTTACGACGATAAATCTCTTGAAATAACCGACAGTATCGTGCTTGTGGCTACCGCTACTTCCGACGCGGGCAACACTGCTTCCGCTACCGAAGTTGTTCCTCTGGTTAAACCTTCCGATTCCGCTATGTTTACTTCCGTGAACATTGACAACATCAATCTTGAAGAAGCCACCAAGTATGACAACGTTAAGACTCATAAGCTGGGCTATGCTGTTGTCTACGGAATTTCCGCCGAAAACAGAAAATACGTCGGCGTAGAGCTTGGCGTCAAGACTGAGGACGGCGATTATCTCACCGACGTTTCGGCTGAGGTTTACAGCCCCGAAGGCTCCGAAAAAATGGTAATCCGCAACATTTCTTTCAATACCAATGTTGCAGGCACTTATTATCTCGAGCTCAGAGTATTCGATCTTAACGGCAAAAGCACCATTAACGTGATTCCCGTTACTATCGAGAAATCTGAAGCGGGCGACGGCGACTTCAGCGCTTCCGTAAACGTATCTACCGCGGATATCAACACCAAGATAATGCTTAACAACGAAACGATTTCCGCTCCCGGAATTTTCGATTACCTCACTGTTTCCGACGAGGGTCAGTATCTTAAAGCACTCGTTCGTGAAATCAGCGGCGGCAGATTCTCCATCATGGGCGAAGAGTTTACCGCAATGTCCAACGGCTTCTACAGCGTAAAGGACAAAGCTGTTCTTGTTGACGCTACCAACGTTCACGAAAACTACGCTATCGCCACCACCGATAACCAGACTGCTCTTGACAACTATCTGTCTCAGCAGACCCAAACCGGCGAGTTTACCGTTTCCGACAGCTCTACCGTTTCGTTCGAGCTCCAGGGTGTGATGCCTACCTATTCGGTTATCAATCCTGCGGACGAAAACGATATCAAATTGCCTCTTGCAACTGCGTTTACTTCCAACGGCAATGCAGACGAAATCGTTCTCAGCATCAAATCTCCTTCCGGCAGCACCGTTACGCCTTACTATATGTCCGGTGACGCCAAAGTCAATATGGCAAGCAACGGCATAATGGTTCCCGGTACCGAGTACAGATTCAAACCTACTGCAAACGGCACTTATACCGTAACCTATACCGTTAAGATGAGCGGTAAAGAGGAAAGCACTTTCTCTTACACGATTAAAGCAGGCGACGTTATCGCTCCTACCTTTACTTTGACCGACAGCAACGGCAATGCCGCTTCTCACGAACTGTCCGTTAAATCGGGTTATAAATTCAACTTCCTCTATGTCAAGGCTACAGACGATAAGGCTTCCGAAGGTAACCTTACCTTCACGAAGAAGGTTGTCGGACCCGACGGAGAAGTAGTGGGCGGTACCATCAGCGGCAAAGGCACGACTTACGCCAACAGGACTTACCCCACCAGCGGAGAGTTCACGCTTGATGCAAGCGGCAAATACACCGTAACCTATACCGTTACCGACGAAGCGGGCAACGAATCCAAGCAGGAGTTTGAGATTACCGTTACCAATTCCTCGGGCGGCGGCGGAATATCGCTTGCGGCACTTTCCACCATCCTTATAGTTGTAGGCGTGTTGCTTATCGTGGGCGTTGTGGTATATCTGTTCAGATTCCGCAGAGTTAAAAAGGACTAATTAATCTTAAGTTATGCAAGCGGTTCTTAAGTTTTAAGAGCCGCTTGTGTTTTTTTAAGAGTAAATTATTGCGTTTGTAAGATTGTTTTTTATTAGCCGCAATAAAATTCGGCGTAAAAAATTTTCTTAAGTCAAAAGCTGAAATTTAAGATTTAATCTCGTAATTATAATTACCGATTGGATTTTTAAAGTTAAATTCGAAGATATAAGTATTTTGTTTCCGAGTCATTTTAAAATCGTCAGTGTTTTATTTTCGCAGCGGTTTAACGATAAAAATAAATTTTTTAAAGAGGTTATATGGGAGTAATACCCGAAAGAATCGAATATAAAAATTTCCCGAGAGAACTTTTTGTTTGTTTCGCGGAGGAACTTTCAAAGCGTAAAATCTGTGAAAAAGTCGCTTTTGCGGCCTCTAACGAAAAAAGCCATTTCGATAGGTACGGCTTTGTGCGCGACAACAAAAAGATAAGCGTTGTTTACGATAACAAGGCCAGAATGATGTCCGTAACTGCTTCCGACGACATAATGCCCGTGCTCAGCAACTTGGTGGAAACGCTTAAGAAAAGTCCTTATAATGCGATAAAACAGTCGGAAAAAGCAACCGAAAAACCCGTTAAAAACAACGAAAACGAAATCTCGAAACGAAAATCCGACAGCAAAAATTCTGTAAGCGACGCTGATAATCGGAATTTTCAAAAAAAATCAAATAATAAATCCACTCAGCCGAATCCGTCGGACAGGTTAAAACAGCAAAAATCCGAATTTAACGGTAATAATCAGGCTAAAGGTAATCTTAAAAGCAATTCCTCGGAAAAGTCGGAGTTTCAAAATAAAATTCGCAATATTGAAAACGTCGAAAAGATAAATTCCGAAAGCCGCACTTTAGAAATCTTAAAAAAGAATTTCGCTTCGGAAAAAATTGATAAAAATCAGGTTGCTTCCCCAAAAAACAAAAAAGCTGCTTTGACTAAAACTGAAAATCCGGAGATTAAAGCAGGCATTTCTCCCATAGATAAAGTCCGCGGACAATCCGCAATCGAGTCAGTCGGCGAAAATATGTCTTTTTCTAATACGACTGCGGTCGATAATCCCGATTCAGACGCTTGCGGCGATATTTCGATTAAGAAATATACAATAAAACGTTTCGGCGGCGTTATCGATAAGCTGAATGCGGACAGGAAAAAATACAAACTTGTCAAAGAAGAAATCATAAACAAGGGCAAAGCAACCGAAATTAATTCATATACGGTATCGTGTAAAGGACAAAAACTTAAACTGCGTTTCATGCCCAAAAAGGGAGTAGTTCAGCTTCAGGGCAAGCGCGGTACTCTGTTTACCGAACTGCAGCTTTTACTAAGCGAGCAAACGGACTATAAAGCCGCCGTCGACGCGCATATAGAGCAAAGTCGGGAGGATAAAAAAGCGGGGCAGGTAGAGCGTCAGTTGAAAAAACTGATACCCGACGCTTTTCGTTTTCTTTCCGAGCAATCTAAAATCGACTTTACCATAGGAGTTATCGAGATTCTGAATTCTTCCGATAAGCATTACGATTATTCCATGTTGCTTCTTCCGCCTTTCCGCGGCCTTGAAAAACTTATTTTCGATTTACAGCGCGCACAAGGAATCGCTGTCAAAATGATAGGACAGGCCTATGAAAAGGAAGAGGGCAGCTATGTGCTAAAAGCTTCCTACAGACGCAGGATTAACAGTATAGTGTATGCCGAAGTTATGGCGGATTTATATCGGGAATATTTTGAAACGCGTAATTTCTATACTCATTCGGACAGCTCGGAAAAAAATGAGGTGCGCATTATAAATAAAAAGGAACAGGCTGTTGCGATTTTTCAGAACATGCTGAAAAAAGTCGAGTATAATTGTAAAAAACTTAGTGAAATTGGCTTTTCAATTTAAAAATTTTGTGCTATAATATATCGGAAATCAAGCGATAAAAAGTTTGTTTTCGTTTTAGCGGCGTTTGCTCCGCAATAATTGAATAAGAAAAATCAAGCAACGGAGCTTTCACGAATTTTCGGTGGGGGTTCCGTCTCTTTTTTTGAGCAGCATCAATTATTGAGGTTCAACAGTCGGCTTTAAGCTGAAAAAGTTTTTGCCGTGACTTAAAGTTAAATTACTAACCGTAAATAATATTTCAGTCTTGTGAAAATTTAGTATGCTTATTTTTATGCGGCAAACGATTTCATAAAGAATAAGCCTGTCTTAAATCTTAAAAATATTTTGGAGGAATCGATTTATCATGACCAAGTTTGTTTTCGTGACCGGCGGCGTTGTGTCGGGTTTAGGTAAAGGTATAACTGCGGCGTCTTTGGGAAGATTGTTAAAAGCTCGCGGTCTAAGCGTCACAATGCTGAAATTCGACCCGTATCTCAATGTGGATTCTTCCAATTTAAGTCCTTATCAGCAGGGCGAAATCTTTGTCACTGCAGACGGCGCGGAGGGCGACCTTGTGCTTGGCCATTACGAGCGCATTCTCGATGAAAATCTTTCAAAAGACAACGACGTGACAACTGGCAGAATCTTTTCCGAAGTCATTGAAAAAGAACGCCGAGGGGAATACGACGGATCCACCGTTCAGATAATTCCGCACGTTACTTCCGCCATTAAGGAAAAGATTTTCTCTTTCGACGGGAAAAGCGACGTTGCAATCGTGGACGTAGGCGGAACGGTGGGCGATATCGAATGTACTCCTTTTTTGGAGGCAATCCGCCAATGCCGCAAGATTTTCGGTAAAACCAACGCGGTATATGTTCACGTCACGCTTGTTCCCTATATAGGCGTCAGCGGAGAACAAAAAACAAAACCCACTCAGCATTCCGTAAAAGAATTGCAAAACGTAGGCATACAGCCTGATATAATAGTCTGCAGGTCTGATTATCCCATAGGTCCGTCCAGCAAAGAAAAGCTGGCACTGTTTTGCAATGTTGAGAAAAGCTGTATAGTTGAAAACATAACTACCGATAACATTTTGGAAATTCCGCTGCTGCTGGAGAAAAACGGACTTGCGGATGCCGTTATACGTAAACTTAATCTTGAAACTCCGCAACCCGATTTAACCGATTGGCAAAATATATGCAATAAAATAAACGACATAAAAAAATCGAATAAAAAAGTCAGGATAGGTGTGGTGGGAAAATACGTAGAAAAGCGCGACGCTTACGTATCTCTTGAAATGGCTCTCATTCACAGCGGAATAGACCTTGGAACGGGTGTGGAAATCAAATACATACAAAGTGCGTCTATAAAGGAAAACGACTTGGCGACATTTGAGAATTTAGACGGCATAGTCATTCCCGGCGGATTCGGCCACAGCGGGTTCGAGGGTAAAATAAATGCCGCACGAATGGCACGCGAAAACAATTTGCCTGCATTAATGATCGGGCTGGGGGCGCAGGCTGCGGCAATTGAGTTCGCAAGAAACGTCATGGGGCTATCCGACGCCGACAGTACCGAATTCGAGAAAAAGACACCGCATCCCATAGTAATAAGACGAAGCGACGGCAACAGCTTCAAAAAAGGAGCATTCGTTACAAGATTGGACTCCGATTCGGAATTGGCTAAAGCATACGGCAAAACCGAAATAACCGAAAGACACCGTTATAAATATCAATTTAATAAGTCGTATAAAAATATGTTTAATGCGGCAGGATTGCGTTTTGTGGGCGAGTCTGCCGACGGAAAAATTCCAGAAGCGTTTGAGCTTAAATCCAATCGTTTTTACATGGGTGTAATTTATCATCCGGAGTATGTTTCTCGTCCTACGCGTCCCAATCCGCTTATTACCGCTTTTTTAAAAGCCTGTGATGACTGATTTGATAGGAGAAATCTGCCTATGGAATGGTGGTTAATTCTCATAATAGTTTTGTGTGCAGCCTTCGCGGTTTTAGGGGCGATAATATTAATTTATGCGTACCGTTTTACACTGGCGTATTTTACCCGTCATGAATTTACTAAAGTCACTAGTGTAAAAAAACGCAAAAAATTGATGAGTTCTAAAAAAGATTATCATGATTTTGTAAAAAAATCCGCTACTGCGCTGTCCAAAATTAAAGGAATCGAAACAGAAATTACGTCGCAGGACGAAATTAAATTAAGAGGAGTTTTGTACAAATCCTCCGTACCGTCTTCTGTCACAATAATCTGTATACACGGATATTGCAGTTCCGGCATTCGCGATATGTCGGCGCAAACTTTATTTTTTCTTGAAAAGGGTTATAACGTTTTGCTGGCGGATAACCGTGCGCACGGAAAAAGCGAAGGCAAAATAATAGGTTTCGGTATCCTCGACAGATATGACGTGCAATGTTGGGCGGAATTTGTGGCCAAAACTTTCCCAAAAGGTTCAGTGTTTTTGTACGGCATATCTATGGGAGCCTCCGCCGTCATCATGGCGTCGTCCTTAAAACTTCCTTCTTGCGTTAAAGGGATAGTGGCGGATTGCGGGTTTACGTCTCCTTATGAAGAGTTCAGATACCTGTTCGGGAAAATTGCCCGTTTCCCGCCGTTTTTGATTGTTCCCGTTATACGTCGTTTTGCGCTGAAATACGCAGGTTACGACATAAAAAGCGTTGATACCCGAGAATGTTTAAAGAATAATACAATTCCCGTTTTTTTCATCCATGGGGAAAAGGACAGATTTGTTCCGTTTTATATGACCGGACAAAACCTTTTGGTGTGTAAAGCCCCGCATCAGCTGTTAAAGGCAAAAGACGCAAGCCACGCAAACTGTTTTTATTATGCCGGCGAAGAGTATAAAGCCTTGCTTAGTAAATTTATCGAAACCAATTTATAACGGCTAAATAAAAAATAACAGCACTTAATAAAAAAAATTTAAAAAAAGTAGATAAAAAGAGTTGACAGGGGATAAA
>ENA-ORNK01000871-ORNK01000871.1-human-gut-metagenome-genome-assembly--contig:-NODE-871-length-31271-cov-16.608534_pt1 | contig 31271 bp, 31 predicted proteins | sample MGYA00242115_ERZ509022 | MGnify/ENA primary metagenome ERZ509022 (study PRJEB26280, sample SAMEA2338690) | human gut metagenome | biome: human gut; feature: human-associated habitat; material: faeces...
CAACCGACGTGAAGGCTGAGTTCACGAACAATAGCAAGAGCGATACCTACAAAATCGAGATTCGCCGCAACAAGGACAATGCACTGATTGCCGACGCTTTTGAGCTGGCTGCGGGCAAGAGTATTTCGACGCTCACGCTGTTGGAAGCGCCGGAGTTTGGGAACGTGGATTGCACCGTAACGATCACGGCGTTCCGCGACGGCAAGCAGATCGGTTCCGTACAGACGGAGTTGACGCTCCATACCGCATACCTCTGGCCGAAGGAGGTGCGGTGATGGATAAGAAGAAACTTATCACTTTACTGTTGGCACTGACAATGATCCTATCACTGGCTACGGGTGCGTCGGCAGCGGAAATGACCGAAGCGCGTGTGCCGGTGACGCTCACCGTGGTCAACACCGTCGCGCCAATTTCGTGTACAGTTCCCGCTGCGCTGCCGGTTTCTCTCGTTGACGGCTATGTGGTCTGCGCCAACAATGCCGCGATTACCAACACCGGCAAGACCGGCGCAATTCGTGTGACCAAGGTAGATGTTCAGGCGGGCACGTTTGAAATCGGCAATTTTGACGATTTTACGGCAAGCAAGAACAGTATTGCACTGTCCATCAACGGCTGCTCGACCAAGAGCGCGGGCGCTTTGACCCTCGTGGACGGCGCGTTTCCGGCGATTGCCGCCGAGAAAAATCTCGCCATCCGCTATAAAGCCAAGGTTTCTGCGAGCGAGGCTGTCACAAACATCAACGCTGCGACTGTGATCTTCACGATTGCGGCTGTCATGGAGGGTTGAGCATGAAAATGAGAAAAATTACGGCATTGTTGCTTGTCCTCTGCATGGTGTTCTCGCTGAGTATTTCGGCGTTTGCCGCCGAAGATCACGAGCAGCACGAACACGCGGTCTATGACAGCGCGCCCGACGAAGAAATCGTGGTTTCCACTGAAGCCGCCACCTCCGGCACGATCCAGAACAGCAGCATTCGCTGGTCGCTGGATGAAAAGGGCTGGCTGACCATCTCCGGCAGCGGCGAAGCACCGGCCTTTACCAGCGCGGACGATCAGCCTTGGGCAGCTGTGCGAGAGCAGATCACCGAGGTCTGGTTTGAGGACGTGGAAACGCTGACCATCCCAGATCTGGCATATTGGTTTGAGGGGTGCTCAAATCTGACTACCGCCGAACTGCCGTTGACCCCGGTCATTGGTACGCACGCCTTTTATGGCTGCGACAATCTGAACACGATCACCATGTACTATGGCGAAACGGTTCTGAACAGCATCGGCGAGGATGCGTTCTGGCGTGAAACGGATTCCGGCGATACGCTCTATATCGCTTACATCATTGGCTACCCGGAATCGACCGTGCCGTTCTACACCTATGATTGGGCAGCAAGCAATCGAAACAGCCGGTATTTCTATGATCTGTACGGCGTGTATCCCAATGCGGACACTGCAAACACGGCAGTCAATACCGCATCCGTGTCCGGCATCCAGAAAGCCCCCGGCATTTCGCTGACCGCTTCTACCGGCATTGTCGGCACCTGCCCAAGCTGCAAACAGTATTCTTTGCAGGGCACCTACGTTTCCACAACGCACACCTCGCGCGGCCATGCCGAGTACTACGAGTGCTATAAATGTCATTACACAAAAAATCTCGGCACTTATGTGTATAAAGATCATGGTTCCGGCTCGTATGGTTCTTGGACTTGCCCGGACTGCGGCAGTCACACCTGGGTGCTGGACTATGAGCAGGACGCAACGTGTACGCGGAACGGCTATCGGGAATATAGCTGTGATTGCGGCCAGAGCAAGCGCGAAACCATCTACGCAACCGGCCACAGCTATTCTTATGGAAGCTGGGAGGAATATTCCAGCAGTCAGCACCGGCGCACCGGCACTTGCCGTAACTGTGGTGCAACGGATTATGATTATGCCAGCCACAGCATGAGTTATGGAGCGTGGAGCAATTCTTCCTCCAGTCAGCACAGCCGTACTGCAACCTGCCGCACCTGCGGGTACTCCACAACGGAGTATAGCAGTCATAGCTATTCGACAGGCTCTTGGAGCAAGTACAGTGATACCCAGCACCGGCGTACAAAAACCTGCTCTGGCTGCGGCGCATCGACCTATGACTATGCTGACCACAGCTATTCCTATGGCTCGTGGGTATCGGACAGCGAAACGCAGCATAAGCGCACCAAGACGTGCTCGGCCTGCGGAGACCCCGGTTATGAGTATGCCGACCATGTAGATACCGACGGCGACGGCAAATGCGACGACTGCGGTGCCACTGTTTCGCTGACAGTTACATGGGACGCAGGCGCGAATGGCGGTTTGATTGACGGCAAGACAGCGTACAGCGAAACCGTCCAGCCGAACAGCAAGCCGACGATCCCTGCATCGCTCCCGGTCAAAAAGGGGCACAGCTTCAAAGGCTGGTACACGGCTAAAGAAGGCGGCAAGCTCTACAACACTGTCACGTCGATCACGGCCAGCACAACGTTTTATGCGCAGTTTGAAGCAAACCAATACGTCGTGACATGGGATATTGGCACCGGCAAGACGGAAACCACAAATCAGACCTACGGTGAAAAGCTGGTGCTGCCGACCGAGCCGGAACGTAAAAATGCAGAGTTCCTTGGTTGGTTCACCGAAGCAACCGGCGGTACGCAGGTAACGGCGAATGACGTTTTCACGGAAACCGCAGATAAAACGTATTACGCCCAATGGGAGATCACCGAAGTTTTCTCGGTCACGGTTCCCGTCACACTGCCGCTTGTCGTTGACGAAAGCGGCGAGGTTCACGTTGGCACGGCAGAGATCATCAACGGCTCTACCGGCGAGGTTGTCGTATCCTCTGTCAGCATCTCGACCAGGAACGGCTGGCAGATCGTGCCCTACACAACGGATATGGCACATGAAAAGGTTGACGCCCAGCTTCTTGGCTTTAAGATCAACGACGCGCAGACCAGCAAAACCGGCAATGTCGAAACGTTTGCACTGTCCGCTCCGTGGGAAATTGCAGAGAACGGCAGGCTGCCCATCAGCTATGACGCCGTTGTCAGCGCCGTATCCAAAGCAGTCACCGAGCAGGAGGTTCTGTCCGTCGTGTTCGTGCTGGAATGGGGCGGTGAATAATCAAAAACCTGAGAACGGGCCTTCCGTTCTCAGGTTTGCGCTTCTTTTTTGGAGGAATACATGAAAAAGCTATATCGTTTTTATACACTCTGCCTGCTGCTTTTGCTGTGCGTCAGCCTGTTTTGTGTGCAGGCGTTTGCTGTCGAGGATATGTGGACGGCGGCGAACCGCATCATCGTGGACGTTTACAGCAAAATTGCAGGCGTCAGCACGGTGCTGGCCGGCCTGATGTCCGCTGTCGCGGTCGTCGGCGCGAAGCTCTCCAACAACCAGCACAAGGTCGATCAGGCGTGGGACTGGCTGCGCCGCATCTGGATCGCGTGGGCGGTCATCAACGGCATCGGCGCGTTCATCGCCTACGTTGCGCCGCTGTTTCAGGGTCTTGCAACGATCCAAGGCTAAACAGAATCATCCGGCGAGGAACGGAGGTGACGGTGCTTGCTGGAGCTGCTCTTTCAGGGCTTTATCGAATGGATCTACGGCCTGATCCTGGAATGCTGGGAGTATTTTGCGTCCGTGCTGTTTGACCTGATGAGTCTGGATTTTGCGTATCTGCGGGAGCACATGCCCGTCATTGATACCATCCGCCAGATCATGCTGGGCGTCGGTTGGGCTCTGCTCATTGGCAATCTCGTCTTTCAGGCAACGCGCGGCATGGCAGCGGGGCTCGGCTTCGACGCGGAGGACCCGAAGCTGCTTTTTACACGGACGTTTGCCTTTTCGTTTCTGCTGGTGGCAAGCCCGCAGATCTGCGAGCTGGGGCTGAATATGACATCGACCGTCATTGAGCTTTTGCAAATGCCGGACGCCGTGGATATTACATTTGCGGATGAAGCCTCCTTCGGCGGTCTGACCGGTTCTTGGCTGCTTGTCGTGATTTGCGGCATCATCGTTATGTTCCAGACGTTCAAGCTCATTATGGAAATGGCAGAGCGGTATTTTATCCTCGCCGTGCTGACGATCACCTCGCCGCTGGCCTTTGGCATGGGCGGCAGCCGGAACACGTCGGACATTTTTAATGGCTGGTGCCGGATGTTCGGCTCCATGTGTTTGCTCATGGCGACGAACGTGATGTTCGTCAAGATGCTTTTATCTGTGCTGTCGTACTATCCGAGCGGCCTTGACGTGCTGCCATGGATGGTACTGGTCGTTACCATCGTCAAGGTAGCGAAAAAAGCGGACAGCATCCTTGCGCGCATCGGTCTGAATCCTGCCATGACGGGCGATCCATTAGGCCGCGGGTTCCCCGGCGCGATGACGATGATGGTCGTTCGCTCAATGGTGTCCAATGCAGCGCATACCATCGGCAGGAACGGCAATCAGCCGCGCAGCGGCAGCGGAAATTCCAAGCCGAATGCACCGACCGGACCGCGCTCTGGCGGCGCTGGCAGCGCTTCCAATGTCAATGCGCCCTCGCACGCAAACGGCTATCATCATAGCACGTCTGCGCAGCAAAGCAGCGCGAATCCTGCATTCAATCAAGAATCTATTTCGGCTCAGACGGTTGCTGCACAGACGGATACCGTACAATCCGCCGCCGAAAAGATGGCGGGCGCACTCCCTCAAGCCGCGCCTGCTGGAACCGGAAAGCAGCCGAACTCCACGCGCAAAACCGCCGTGCTGCCCGGCACCAGACGTGCGCCGGGCCATGTGGCAGCGCCGACGGCAGGAAAAACAGCGTCCAATGCGCCGTATCATCGTGCGGATACTTCTCAGCCCATCATGGGCGGCGCGGTCACACAGAATACGCAGCAGGAACAGGCCGTACATTCCCAGTCAGAATCCCATCCACGCAGCAGCGCGGCGGTGCAGAATCACGGCGGAACTGCTTTGCCCGGCAAGGCAGGAAAAGCGGCAGCCTCAAATCCGCCGCGCAGTACCAATCAGCCGACCGGCGGTGCAGGAAAGTCGTATCACAGCAGCAGCGTACATGGACAGACGGTACAGAGCGAATCCGCACAGCAGCGAAGCACTTTTGTGCAGCCGCTTGATGCACAACGCGGAACGCCCGGAATGGCAGCTGCCCAAAACGCAATGCCGAACAATCCGGTTTCGCCGTCTGCCACTCCGCGCAGCCCGGCACAGCCTGTCGGCAGTGCAGGAAAAGGTCAGATGCAGTCTGCGCATACAGAAACGACGCAGCAGCGCAGTACCTTTGTGCAGGCTCCGAACATGGCAGGCGCGCAGCCAGCAGCAGAACATCCAGCTTCTCCTGCTTCTCCGCGGTTCGGCATGGCAGGAAATCCGTCTGTGCCACACAGCAGCACACCGCCAATTCCCGCACAAAACGGTGTAGCAGGAAAACAGCCAGATTTTCATTCTGCACCGATCCGCGATACCGCAGGAACTGGTACGCGGCCACAGCAACCGGGCAGTCCGCAGAATACGCCAGCGCCCGGTACGGCAGGAACACAGCGCACGTCCATCGGCGGACGCTATACCCAGATCACGCAGCAGAACCATGTTTCTGCCCAGCAGTCCGGCGGCACGGCGCAGCCGTCCAGCGGAGTCCGCATGGATGGCCGCTCTACAAATCGGGAGCATTCTGCGCCCACAACGCCGGTATCACCGGCAGCGCCATCTTCCAACCGCGAAGCTGGTACACCTCCGCGTTCGACCGCGCGACCTGATGCTGCACGTCCAGCAGAACAACGTGTTCCGCAGCGCCCAATTCCCGCGCAAAGCGGCAGCGCAGAAAAGCTGGCACTGCAGAATGGTACATATGCGTCTTCTGCCGTTGCATCTCCTGATCGGCAGAGCAGGAAACCGCCCGCCCCGGCTCCCATAGGCAGCGTGACTGCGCCGACTCCGGTATCGCAGGAATCGCGCGGGCCGCAAAGAAGTCCAGCAGCGGAACCTTCCGCCAAGCGTCTGGCACCGCAGGAACGCAAGGCCGGCACACCGCCGGAGCCGCAGAAGAAGGAGCAAACGCTCTATCATCGCCCCGGTACCGCAGGAATTGCGCCCTCCGCAGCTGGGATCAATACGGAAGCAGCATCGGCGGCGCAGACGCCCGCTGCGGAAAAGGCGGTCAAGAAGCCGTTTGTTCCGCTGACCGGCAGAACACCGGAATCCATTCCGTCGCATCTCGATCTGCATGAAGCCTCGCAGAAGACGACGAAGCGCCCGCAAGAGAACACGCAGGAGGTGGCATCGGATGAATGATCAGAACCGCCGCTCCGCTGCGGAGGTCATGGCGAATGCGGCGCGCGTGGTCAAGGCAGCTGTCAACATCGTGCGGGCGGCAATCGCAGGAGGGCTTCACGGCGCGGCTGCCGCCGCTGCGAAGGAGCTCTTGCCGACGATCATCAAGTTTGCCGTCGGCGTTCTCATTGCCATCATCGTGATCCCAATGTTCGTGATCTCTGCCATGCCGAATATGTTTTTCGGCTACGAAACGTCCGAAAAGGACCCGCAGATCACCATGCGGGAGCAGGCGCTTTCCATCGGCGGCGCATATCTATCGTTGGAGGACTTTGAAAAGACGCAGCAGGACGCCATTATTACCGGCGAAGCTGCCGCGTATGAGAATCAGGGCGTCACAATTGATGAAATTTGGGTTTCCAGCAAATTCGATGAAGAAGATCTCTGCTGGTACATCGCTATCAACTCCGTCGCGCACAAACAGGACTTATCTGAAATGAAGCCGGAGGAAGTTCAGTCACTCCTGATCTCCAATCTCAAGCACACAACGCGGCTGGAATCCTCCGGCAACCAGACTGTCCTCCGTATCATCTTCCAGCCGCTCGATAAAGACAAGCTCATGGATGATCTGGAGTTTGACGAGGACGCCAAAACGTGGGCAGGCGCACTGTTTGAGACGATCTATGAAAGCGGCGCGCTCAGTAAGTACAAGGACAAATTTGAAGCCTACAAGCCAAGCTACGCGGGCGATACCGGCTACACTGGTCCGACGGAGCCATCATACGCTGACCATTGACTACAATACGAACGGAATGCCGGATTATACTGCGGATCAGATGTACGCCTCTGCCAAGGAAAACGGCACCGAGTACGGCGGTATGGACACGATGCCCGATATTGTCGGTCTTGGTCTTTGGAAGCAGGGACACTGGGGCGTCTACGTCGGAAACGGCTATGCCATTGAAGCGATGGGCACGCAGTACGGCGTGGTGCGCACAAAGGTCGAGGGGCGCGGCTGGCAGGGCTGGTGCAAGATCCCGTACATACAATATGACGACTAAAGGAGGGCCTATGAAGGTCAGAAAATTCCGCATTCTCCGCCTGCGGCACCATGTCAGCATGGTCGAGCTTGGCCGGGCCTGCGGCGTATCCGCGCAGCGCATCAGCGAGCTGGAACTGAGCGAAAACAAACCATCGGCGGAGACTGTACAGAAAATCCAGAGCGGCTTTGAATCTATCATAGCCCAACGCGGAGAGAAATTGGGCTTGCTGCGGCAGGACTATGATTCCTGCAAAAATTCGCTGATGGAGCGCGTGGGAGAGTACGAATATGAGCTATGAAACCTATCATATCCCCGTAAATTTTACGGACGCGGGCAAGCTGTTCGGTGTGTTTGAAATTCGCAACGCGGTCGAAACCGTGCTGCTGTGCATTCCCATCCTCTTTCTCTGTCTGGCGCTTCTGCCGCTGACGCTTATGCCGAAGATCATCGTCACAATGGCGATCCTTGTTCCCGTGGGCGGCTTTGCGCTCATTGGCATCGGAGGTGACAGCCTCACGAGATGGCTCAAGGCGTGGATGCAGTGGCGCAAGCACCGGCGCATGATCTTTTACCGCGGGGAGGTGCACTTATGAGCATGAAAGACGCCATTTTCGGCACGGCCGCGCCGACCAGTCACGGCGGCGCGACCTATCGTGACAGCATTCAGGCATGGCTGCCGGTCAAGAACATCATTGGCGGCGTGGTCATCACGAAGGATAACCGGTTTATCAAGATCCTTGAGGTACTGCCCGTCAATTTCTACCTCAAATCACCATCCGACCAGCAGAATATTATCACATCCTACGCTGCGTATCTGAAAATTGCGCCGGACAGCATGAGCTGCGAGGTGCGCACACTCTCGCCGGATACGAGCGAATACGTCGAGCAGATGCGGCAGTTCCAGAAAACCGAGGAAAGTGAAAATTGCCGCGCGGAGATCGAGGACAATATTGAAAAGATCGGCCTCGGCATTGCCAGCGAGTCCATCCGGCACCGGTTCTTTCTCGTGTTTCAATACGAAGCCCAAATGCGCGCCAAGCGCAATACCATCAAAGGCATCATCCAGCGCCTGAACGAAGAAGCGGACACTGCGCGGCGGTATCTGGATATCTGCGAGCTGGAGGTCTTAGAGCCGCGCTATACAGATGATTTCGTGCTGAAGCTCCTGTATGAGCTTATCAATAAAGGCACCAGCCTGCGTGTCAAGCTGCCGGAGGGCGTGTTCGATATGACGACGGAGGTACATGGGGTGTATGGAGAATAAAAAAAGAGGAATGGATTTCTCCGTTCCTCCTGAATGGGTAGGATTTAATTCAGACAAAGTCAATTTTTAACTGCTTTCCGAGCCCAGCCGCAATTCTTGCCAGTGTATCGATTGTGGGACTTGCAGAGCCGTTTTCGATCCGGCTGATATTGGACTGCCGGATCCCGGTCTTTTCAGCAAGCTCTTTCTGCGTCATATTACAGGCAAGCCGCGCAGCGATCACCGCGCGAATCGCTTCGTATTCCGGCCGCTGCGCTTCATATTCAGCAGCAAACGCAGGATCTTCCATTTGCTGTGCAAGATAATTCTTGAAATCACTCATAGCAATGACTCCTTTCATAGTCTGCCTTATATTTACGGGCAAGTATCAGTTCTGATTTTGGGGTTTTCGTGGTCTTTTTTACAAATCCATTTGTAATAACAATCGTATGATTGACCACAAAGAAATAAAATAGTCTGGAAATGTCACTCGCAAATTTGATCCTAAGCTCAAACAGACCGTCTTCTAACTGTTTGGAATATGGCTCACGCAGTTGATTTCCGAACTCTTCTAAAATCGAAAGACTATGCAATGCTTTCGCGCGCATCTTTGTATCCAGCGAGTCCAGAAACTCCGCTACCGGTTTTGTGCCATTCGGTAATTGATAAAACTCGATTTCAAACATACGCGCACCTTCTCTCTGCACACGATCAGTATATTCCTTTTATGATATATTGTCAAGTCACTACGAACAATGACCGCGCTATATGGCGTTAAAAAAGGCGGGAAATTCTTCCCGCCTGTGGCTAGGACGCGATTGCCTTCCCGTACTCATACAGCGTATCGCTCGGCAAGTCAATTTCATCGTTCCAGTACACACAGGTACGGCTCGGATCAAGCTGAACCTGATTGAACAGGCCATGAATTGTTTCCAAGTCCCGATAGCTCTCGATCTGATCTATATCCTCTTTTACATCATACAGGACCTTACGGCCATCATCGAACACCACGCGCAGACAATAGTCCGGCATGGGCTTTACTTCTTTGATTCTTGGCAGCATAACAGCACCTCCATTACAGCGGCGGCAGCTTCTCCAGCTTCTGCGTATCCCACATTTCAAGCAGCTTCTCCTGATTGGGACTCATCCATTCCTGAACAAGCTGCTGCGCTTTTGCTGGGAGGTCGCCCTCCGTCATTTCCATGCAGTACCGTCCTATCTTTATTATATCCAAAACCCGAATAATTTCAAGGAGGTCACATCACTTGAAAAAGAACCGCAAGAACAAACCCGCCCCACCGCCCGGTTTTCCGCCGGAGTCGGAGCAGCCCGTCGAGGAGCAGCCAAAGAAACAGCCATTTCTCAAGCGGCTGCTGTTCGGCGAGGATACGCCGGATCTGAGTGAGCTGGAGGCAGGCTCCACGACAATCTTGGATATCCTTTCGCCCACAAGCGTGGACACCAAAAGCCGGGACTACATCGTAGTGGACGGCATTTTTCATGCCTATCTTTACATCACGGGCTACGGGTATTCCACGACCGTCGGCGCAAGCTGGCTGGCTCCGCTGGTCGAGGCCGGCGAGGGCGTCAGCATTTCGTTCCACTTTGACAAGCAATCCAAAGAAAAAATTCTGGCGAAGATCTCGCAGCAGACCATGATGAACCGCAGCCGGATGCGTGACGTTGCGGATACCCGGCAGGACTTCGAGGAGCTGGACAGTGCCATATCTTCCGGGATGTACCTAAAGGACGTGATGAACCGGCAGGGCGAGGATTTTTATTATATGCACACGCTCATTGAGGTCACGGCGTCTGACGCGGAAACGCTGGAGCATCGCGTCACGGCGGTAGAAAAGCTCTGTGTCTCCGTGGACATGATCGCCCGGCGCTGCGAGTACAAGCAGGAGCAGGCATTTTTGTCCATGCTGCCAATTCTCTACCTCGACCCGGACATTGAACGCAAATCGCGCCGCAATGCGCTTACCAGCGGCGTGGCGGCGGCGTTCCCGTTTGCGTCCTATGAGTTGTCTGACCGGAACGGCATCTTTCTCGGACTTAATATGTACAACCGCTCGCCGGTGTTCCTGAACCCCTACGACGACTACAAATACACGAACGGCAACATCTGGATCGGTGGCTCGTCCGGTGCAGGCAAGACGTTCACGCTTCAATGTGTCGGCGGCCGTTTGCGGCAGCAGGGCAAGCGCGTCATTTACATCATTCCGAAGAAAGGCCACGAGTTCCGTCCGCGCTGTGAACAGCTCGGCGGTCTGTATCTGAGAATGTCCCCGTCCTCACCGGACTGTCCGAATATTATGGCCATCCGCAGAAAATCGCTGGACACCTATGCGGGCCTCAAGGGACTCGCCTCCCGGGATGATTCCGTGCTGGCGGATAAAATTTCGCGGCTTATCATCTGGTACAGCCTGCAAAAACGCGGCCTCAGCGACGAAGACCGGAACTATCTGGACACGTCGCTGGTCGAGTGCTACCGGCGGTATGGCATCACATTTGACAATGCTTCCGTGCTGAACGAAGATGGGAGCTTCTGCGAAATGCCTGTGCTGGCAGACTGGTACGACGTGCTGCAAAGCAGCGCGGACACGAAACACCTTGCCGTCGTGCTGGCGCGCTATGTGACCGGCTCGGCCTCCGCGATGGGCAGCCGGAATGAAATTGACCTTGATAACAAATACATCGTCATTGACACATCCGGTATGCCCGACGATCTGCTTTTGCCCGGTATCTTCTGGGCGACGGACATCGCAAATGACCTCATCTCCGGTGCCGGTGGGCAGCTCTCGGCGCTGATCTCAGACGAGCTCTGGTCGCTGGTCGGCGCGAACTCCAACCCACTGGCGGCGGGCTACATTCAGGAGATGGTCAAGACCATCCGCGGCCTCGGCGGTATCGCGATCACATCCACGCAGGGTATGCAGGACCTATTTTCACTGGACAACGGCAAATACGGCAAAGGCATTCTGGATTCCAGCCGTATCAAGATCGTCATGCAGATGGAGGAACAGGAGGCGCGGCTGATTCAGAACGTCTTGAATCTCTCCGAGGAAGAAGTCCGTCAGATCACACGGTTCCGCCGCGGCGAGGGGCTTCTGTGCATCGGCTATAACCATGTGCCAATTGCGTTCTACGCGACGCAGAAAGAATACGACGCCATTACAACATCCCCAACAGATTTGCTGAACAGAAAGGAACGAGAAGCATGAACGAAGAACGCTTTGCAAAGGAAATGAAGAAGATCCAGTCGGTCGTCAGCCGGGCTTTACAGAAAGCCAATACGCTGACGGCGCTTGCGGACGGCGGCAAAATGAGCCGCGAAAAATTGCAGCTCACGCTGGAGGAAACCGCGTATTTCTTTGAGGCCGCGACGCTCCACCTGCGCACCCTCTGTGAAACGCAGATGCCGGGTATCGGTGGATATGGGCGGCGCGAAGGGCTGGAGTTCCAGCTTCCGTCCGGGCACATCGAGATCGCAGGCGCGGGCTGGGTGCATATGCAGATCGATACGCTGCTGCCGCATTGCCGGTATATGCCCGCGACTTGGCTGACAGACACGGTGCGGCAGTTTTTGACCGCGTATATGCAGCGCACAAACTTCCGCCTGCATTTCAAGCAGATGCTTTTGGTGATCGATGAACACAGCGACGTGGATGGGCGGCACGTATTCGATCAGGATAATAAGGGATGGAAAGCCGTGAGCAATGCGCTGAAAGGTCTGGTCATTGACGATGACGACCAGTACCATCTATCCGTCCACATGATGTCCAGCCGCAGCGCGGAAAACGTCTGCCATATCAGTCTGGTGCTTCCGGAATCTGAGGAAGAATTTTTCCGGTTTCATCGAAAAGGGATCGCATACCAGCCTTTGGAGCCATCCGTTACCCTGTGCTCCGCGACTTCATTTTGCCTTGTCTGAGGCTCGGACAGACCCGATGGGTCAAAGCGCTTGTAATTCCATGCTTTTTCGTAATTTGAAGCATCCGGCAGACGGCGAAAAACCGGCATCTACGGCTACCCATCGGTCAAGCAGGCAAAAGTCACGCAGAAGCACCGAAATTGTGGTTGCGCCGGAACCGGCGCAAGCGCAGTTTCGGTGCCTCGCAGGAAAATGGAAACTGCCATGATTTTTACGACCCGCGACCTTGATATCCTGCGCTTTCTCCGCTGGTGCCGCTTTGTGCTGGCGAAAGATCTGACCGGCGTGTTTTCCAAGGGTGAGGTTCAGAACCTTGAAATCCTCCGCCTGATAAAGCTCTATCAGCCCGCGCAAGCCTATACGCTGACCGCCGCCGGGAACCGGCTGCTTGACGCCGCCTTTCCAAAACTCCCCGCAGCGGTTGCCCCAGCTTACAAAGCTGCCGATACGCTGCGCCGCATCCGGCAAGCAAAGCTGATGACCACCGCGTATCAGGCCAGTGTTTCTGTTTTTACGACAGACGTTTCCGCACTATGCGAACAGGCGATGTTTCTTCCCATGATCGCCCGTAATCGCGGCTCCAATCCGTGGGGCAGTACCCGCGTGGCGGTGCTGCTCCATACCGGCGACCTCATGTACGCCATTCACTGGGTCAGCCCCGGTATCGGCTGTGTTGCGCTGACGGATGAGCTGACAGCCTTTCAAAATCATACGGCGGCAATCCCTGCAAAACAGCGTGCCATGATCTTTGCCGCGTCCAGCTACGAAGAAATTCTTGCTGAACTGGATGCCGTGCAAAAGGACCAGAACACGCGCCTACAATCTTACCGCGAGGTCTATGACTGCCTGAAGCTGCCGCTGTTTCTGCTGCCGTGCAATGGCACAGGCTGCTTGCAGCTCCGCATCATGGGTGTTCCAAATTACCGCGAACTTCTGGCGAGGATCATCCTGAAGTCGCATTACGCTCCACCGCCAGCGGGCCGGCCGATGTACGATGCTCTGTATCAGGGCGTCCCATTCGTCATGGCGGCGGATATGAACCTGCGGCGCATTGACGCAGCGGTAAAAACGGCCCGTTCGGATGGTATCTCCCAAATCGCGCTGGCTGCACTGCCGGAGCAGGTGGAAACCGTTCTGAACCGCCGCTACCGTGAGACCGGGAAAGCGCGTGTCTTTACGATTACGGATGCGGCATTGCGGGAGCTGCTCGGAAGTACCGCGCCATACACGCCGCCTGACCTGCCATTTTACACATCGGAAGGAAGTGTTCTGGATGTTCCGCCTCTCAAAGCTCCTTGAAAAACTGGAGGACAAATCGGAAGCGAGATTCAAAAGCTGGTTTGCGAGGAATAAAGCCAAGCTGCCCATGCGCGTGCCAGCCGTCATTGTCGGCTGGTATTTTTATGGGATGTTTCTTAACTCCCTGCGGCTTGGAATTGCATCGACCTTTCATCAAGCGGATGAAGAAATCAAAAGCATCTGGGTGCTGAACCCGTTCAAAAACTGGGGTGCGGTATTCACCGGCTTTGGGTTCGTGACGACGCTGGTGATCGTGCTGATCATCTGCCTCATCACGAAGAAGGGCTATATCTGGTTCTCCGGCTATAAATACACGCATGACCCGCGCGGCTTCGATATTCTTCCGGACGGCACACACGGCACGTCCGGTTTTCTGACGGAGAAAGAAATGCGCGAGTTTCTGGAGCTGTCGCCCGCGGGCAAGACGGAGGGCATGATCCTCGGCAAAGTCAAAAAGCATCCAGACGATCCGGACGCTTACGCGCTCTATGCCGCGCACCGGATGGTCGCTGGAGACAACAACAATCTGCTCTGCATCGGCGCGCCGGGCAGCGGCAAGTCCCGCGGTTTCATCATCCCGTTCCTCATGGGCTGCGCAAAGCGCGGCGAGTCCGCGTTTATCACGGACGCAAAGGGAGAACTGTTTGAACGTCTTTCCCCATATTTCCGGCAGCACGGCTTCTATGTGAAAGCGGTAAACTTTCTGGACATGGAGCATTCGGACGGCTGGAACTGTTTGTACGGTCTTGACACACAGCCGCAGCTCGTGCAGACGGTAGCAAATACGATCGTGCAGAATACGTCGGGGCCAAAGGAAGCCAACGACTTCTGGAGTCGTGCAGAATTGAACCTCCTGATGGCGCTCATTCACTATGTCGTCAATCTGCGCGATGCAAACGGGAATTTGCTCCCCATTGAACAGCGCGGGCTCGGCGATGTGTACCGGATGATCGCGACGGAGAGCATTGAGGAGATCAACCGCAGGCTAGCTGCTCTCCCGCCAGAGCATCCGGCCAAGTATCCGCATGGCCTGTTCCTGAAGGCGAAAGAAAACCTCTGGGGCAACATCGTCATTGGTCTCGGCAACCGGCTGGCGGTCTTCCAAAGCCGTCTGGTGGATAAGATCACGCGCAACCATGATGTAGACCTCCTGCTCCCCGGCAAGCGGCCGTGTGTGTACTTTGTCATCATTTCCGCGCAGGACAGCGCGTACCGCTTTTTGTCCTCGCTGTTCTTCTCGCTGGCGCTGCCGCAGCTTTCAAACTTCGCACGTCTGCAATGCGCGGGCGGGCGGCTGCCGGTGCTGACAAATTTTTGTCTCGACGAATACTGCAACATTGGCTATCTGGATGGCGTGGCGGACAGCCTGAACAGCATCCGCGGCTTCAATATGTCTGCGCAGATCGTCGTACAGAGCCTTTCTCAGTGGCAGGAAAAGTATCCGGGCAAGGAGTGGGAAAATCAGCTGGCGACATTCGACCAGACGCTCTACATGGGCTGCAACGATCTGACCTCAGCAAAGTACATTTCGGAGAAATGCGGCAAGGTGACGATCTCCGTCCTCAATAACCAGATGCCGATGATGCCGCTGTTTTCGCCGGTGTATTCGTCCACGCGACCGTACTCGCAGACGCGAAGCAACACGCAGCGCGATCTGATGAACCCCGATGAAGTTTTGCGCTTGGAAAACCGGAAGTGTCTGGCGCTGTTTAAGGGTCATAAGCCCGCGCTCCTCTACAAAATGACGCCGGAGGAGCTGCCGGACTACGCCGGCCTCACTACCTGCCGTGTCATTGACTACATCCCGGAATGGCGGAGAAAAGAAGCCAAGACAGCGCCGCAAAAGCGGCCTCAAGCCCCGGTTCGGAAAGATGCGTCAAACATCCCCAAACCACCCAACAAAGAAAAACCGCCAGACCGCAGCGGGCCGCCGCCCGCCTACGATCTGGCTGAGGATGATGAGATTGGAATGGTGGAGTGTACGGTGGACAGTATTCTGAACCAGTGATTCAGATCTGGCGCTTGATATCGCGTCGGCTGTAAATGATTCTGCGGACTTCCATGACATCATCAATGACGACATAGAAAATCGTATAATTGCGGACGGTGATTCGATAGTACGGATACTGCCGCTCCTTTGCCGAGTGATACTGTTCAAATGCCTCTGCGCAGGAAAGGCGGTCGTGGATCGCCGTCTGCACATCAGAAACCAACGCTTCTGCGGCGATTGGGTTTTTCAGACGATATGTGATATAATCTACGATTTCATTGAGGTCTTCTTCAAACAGAGGGAGAAAGCGCAGCTTATAATGCTTTTCGTTCATGGATGCGGCTCCTCACTCTCGAAAAAACTTCATCTTCCGTATAACGAACGGGGTCCGCGGCAGCGGCCTTATCCGCTTCATCCAGCTTCAGTTCGATATCGTCCGTCAGCGCGGCGTACTGCTCCAGACTGAGAACGACCATAGAGCCGTACCCGTTTTTGGTGAGATAAACAGGCTTGCCGCTTTTGACGCAGTCTTCGATCTCTGTAAACTTGTTTCGTAAATCTGATACAGGCCGAATCGTGATCATGCTTACACCTCCCACGCAAATAAAATCCTTGTGGCATTATTTTATCACAACTATGCCATTTTATCAACTGTCAATACAATGCAATTAGAAATCGGAGGGAATCCCCATGAAAGCAGCCAAGCTGACCGAGCATCCAAGTTTCCGTCTTATGCGGCAGACGGACGTACAGAACGTCTGGCATATGCAGATGCCGCGATGGTTATTTTCCGACCCGCGTTATGCGGATATGAGTCTGGACGCGAAGGTGGTATACACCTTTCTACTGAACCGCTTCCAACTTTCACGGCGCAACGGCTGGGTGAACGACGCGGGCGAGGTGTTCGTGATCTTTCCCCGCAAGGCGCTGGCAAAGGAGCTTCGTATCTGCGAGCAGCGCGTCACGGCGGCTTTCCGCAAGCTGGCGGAGCTTCAGCTCATCTGGGAAAAACGCTGCGGGCGCGGCGACGCCAATCAGATCTATCTGGCCAGCGTCACGCCCATCGATGATTCCAGCTACGAATGTGCACCGTTCTGCTCTGAATCGTATGAATCCTGCGGTTCCAGAACCGCGGATTCTGCGTTTCTTGATGCGGAAGAACCGCAGGATACGCGGCCCCAGAACCCCGGAATCCCCGCCTTTAGAACCGCAGATTCTGATGTTCCAGAACCGCAGGATTCGGGCGCAAGTAATACTGATTTTAGTCAACCTGATACCAGTTTCTCAGATGTCAGTCTGTCTGTACCCTCGGAGGATGGGCCGACGGACGATGAAAAAGAGCTCACGGGCATTCTGGATGCTTGTGAGCTTTCGTATTTCGAGCCGGAGGTGGCGCGTGTTTTTGAAAATGCCATCGAGCGGCTTTTCTACTCGGACAATCTGCGCATCGGGCAGGCTGTTCTGCCGCAAAGCCGGGTACGCTCGCGGCTGCACCGGCTGAACTATTTCGTTTTGCAGGAAGCGGAGATCAAGCTGCACGCGAACCGGAATGTGCCGGTCAGGGATTCTACGAAGTATGTTATGTCAACTATCTACAACTGCATCACGGAAACGGAAAGTGACCTGCTGGTCGATCCGTATCTCAATTCGCTGCGTTCGCCGCCGGGAAAGGGGCGAGACTGATGCTGCTGACAAAACAGCAAAAATATCTGCTGGCGGTCTTGGAACAGCTCGGCTGCGCGGAGCAGCGGCAGCTTGCCGCGCTGCTGCAAAAGATGTTTGCCTTTTCTTCGTTTGACGATGCCGTGCGCGTGACCAGTGCCTGCGTGCGGCAGATGAAGATGGGCGGACTGCTGCAAATTTCCGACAACATCGTCAGTCACTGCGGAGAACGGGCAGTTTCGCAGCAGATAGAGGCCATTGACGTGATGCTGGAGCTGTCCGCGACGCAGCCGGAGAGTTTTTATGCCGTAGACAGACATATCCTGCTCCGCTTTTCGCTTGGAGAACCCAGCTTCAAGCAATTCGTCATCGTGTCCGGCAGTGATCCGCCGCCGGAGCATGAGATCCGGCAGGACGAAAAGATCATCGTTCTGCTGCACGATGACATCCGACCAGAGACATTTCCATACACCAGACCCGTCATTTTTGCGATCCGGCAAGAAAACGGCACGCACCGCTTCTTTGCCAGAAAATAATTTTTAGGAGGAACTACAAATGCCCAGAAAGAAAGCCGAACCCGAAGTGCTGCAGGAAGAAACCGTACAGCCAGAAATCGCCCAAGTCGAAGAAACGGTCACCGCAGAACAGCCAGTATTGGAACCGCAGGTCGAAGAACCTGCAATCACAGAACCTGTACAACCCTATGGAGAAGACGACGTGCCCGCAGCGGCAGAAAAATCTGAATCTTCCGAACCGGAGAAGAAATCCTTCTACGATCTGGACTTCCGTGCGCTCGACCAGGATCTTTCTCCGGAGCAGCGGCAGGAGTGGAACACGATCTACGCCTCTTTCCGCAGCCGAAGCGTCATGCGCGGCACGATCATTGGCGTCGATCCGCATTCCATGACTGTCCGCAGCACACAGACCGGACAGGTCGAGACCAAGCGGATGTACTGCGCGGTCATCGTGCCGTTCCGCGCCCGCATTCTGATTCCCGAGACGGAAATGTGGGCGGAAAATGAAGAACGCCCGGCGTTCGTTTTACGGAACATGCCGGGCGCTCAGATCGATTTTGTCATTACGCATGTGGATCGTGAAGCGGGCTTCGCTATCGGCTCCCGCCGTCTGGCGCTGGCGTCCCGGCGCTATTTCTTCTCCACACAGCCGCTCCACCAGCCGGGCAGCCGCGTTCCGTGTCATGTGTTGGCCGTCGGCCCACGCCGGTGCCTTGTCGAATGCTATGGCTACGATGTGAATCTTTCGCAGCGTGATATGAGCCATGCGGCTATTCCCGACCTGCGGGAACAGTATCATCCGGGCGACGAGCTGACCTGCGTGGTCAAGCAGTTTGACCGCAAGGCCGGTGCCTTGGAGATCTCCGTCAAGGAGACCGTTCCGAATCCCTTCGATGAAGCCAGCCTGCGCCACTCCGTCGGCTGCCGCCGCAGGGCGATCATCGCGGGCAAATACGCCGGCGGCGTGTTCTGCAACCTCCCCGACGGCGCTGTCGTCATGTGCCGGTATTCGTTCCATTACGAGGACTCGGATTTCAAAACCGGCGATACCGTCATGGTCGTGATCCAGCGGTATGACGACGGGAAGAAGCAGATTTTTGGGAAGATCGTTGGGAGATAATATCCTCTCGTTGTAAGTGCTGTCCCTTCTTGTGTTCTACTGATTCTGTGATATAATCTTGGCAGTCCATAGTGATTGCTCTCCCTTGGAAGATGTTGTGTGCAAACTTCATTTTACAATCAACCCAAATAAATCATCGAGATTGTTGTTGCATTTAGAAAATGATATTGTCTAATCATGTCATCACTAGTTTAATGAGAAAAGAAGGTGCAAAAAGTAAATATGAAGAACAACATATTCTTTCCTAGTCTTTGCTTTGCGTTATGCCTGATACTGATAGGCTGTGCTTCCAAGGATACCACTCATTTTACAGGTCAGCCTGAAGTGTCAGCTTCTGCGGCAGACACATCCGAAATTCAGAACACTGAATCAGCTGAGGCGGTAACGGAATCCGCGCCGCCGGAAGAAATGCCTGACCCATCCGTTTCTGCCGAGGAAGAGACTCAGTTTCTGAGAAGCTTCCGCGAGCATATCTCTCTGCACACGGTGCACCCTGAATTGGATCTCCATTTCTTTGATGAGGCAGCGATCTCGCTATGGCGGGATTTCCTGTTCGCACAGCTTCCGGCGTATGCTTCCTTTATAAAAGATGCCGCATATCAGGCAAATCTGTATTCCCTGCCTGAGATCGGCGAATACCTTGCCATATTGGAAGATTCAGATAAGCGCACATCTGCTTATTTTGCTGTTTCTGCGATAAACCAAAGCATAGAAAAATTAGAATCAGCGGATGGCACACAGCGGCTGATCGCGTATAATGAATACGAAAAGCCAGACGCTGTTTTCCCAGAGGAATTACCGGATGCGTACTTCAGCGTGATATTATCCAGTATGGAAGCCGCCTATTCTGCAGAGCTTTCTTTTGAAAATGTGGGGGAATTGACAGAGGCTGAACTGTACACTTCATTTCAGCTCTTTTCAAGCGAAGATGATCTGCTGAATTGTTGGAACGAAGCTGCGCAAGCCTACTGCTATACAAAAGATATGATTTGTTCCACATTAGATCGGTATTATAATGGCTACACCTATCGAATCGAGGAAGATCCATTTTACGATCCAAGCTATGATGCGATCGTCACCACGGTTGTCGGAGGCTTCGGCGGTGGTCTCTATGTCGATGATCTGAAGATACAGTCTGACGGGAGCAAATGCATAATTGAAGGAACTGTCCGGGATGGGAACGGTGAAGAAATCGCACGGAAGGAATATACGTTTGAGTTTTATAACGGTGGATTTTATATTTGTTCGATCCGTGTATGTGCAAAATAAGTCTGCATTCGTAAGATCCACACATGCTACATAAATATTTGGAGTTGTGTTATTTGCAAGTAGCTATCTGTACGCATATCCGCTACAATCATCCTGTATTCAGGTCAGAGCAGTATCAGGGCGGAGCAGATGAAGGGCGGAGGTGAAAGCTTGGGGACAGGTATGCCCCGGTTCCGCGCGCAGGCCAGTGAATACCAAAATACAACAGGACCAGTAAGACCGTAATTGCCGCTTGGCAGTTACGGTCTTTTTGCGTCCAAAAACGATGAAAGGAGTGAAACCATGAATGCCAGAAAAGAGCCGGTTAATGCCAATCAGCTACTACAACCCCAAGCAGGAGATCCGTCTCAGAGCGTATGCGGACACGATCATTCTTGAACCGGATGGACGGAAGCAGCATCTTCGGGCGATCCGCTTCGGCGGGTATCCGGAGATGGTACGCGCCATGTCGGACGCGATCTACGCCGGTGCGACGCTGGAAACGGAATTTGCCGGTGAACCAGCCATGCTCGCCTGCGAACCAAAGAAGTACGAATGCCATCTGAGCCACGACGGAATTTATGCCGAGGCGACCATCCTCTCGCTGGACGATGAAGACACTGCGGCAAAAAAGGACGAAGATGCACAGGCGGACGGTCAGACGAATGTAGAGCTGCCGCCGAGAAAGTGCATCCTTTTTTGCCCGGCCGGAGACCGGCGGGCGCTGTTTGAAGCGCTGGACCGGAAAACGGCCGTGCCGCTCATCCCGGAGTTTCAGGACTATGTTCTGGACGAATTGCAGCGGCGCAGATGGCTCAAGCCGCTGCGCGTCATCTCCATTCGGGAACGGCTGGAGGCGTGGCTGCTGCTGTGCAAGAAGGACGACGCCAATATTGTCAAGGTGCTGGAGGATGGCTTGAAAACCGGCGCAATCCGTATTCCCGGAACAGTTCAGAACCTCAACGGCTTTGACAGTGTGCATTCTGTCACCAGCTACCTAAGCGCGTTCGGCGTGACCGTGGCAGAGCGAATCCGTAATCAGTTCCAACCGCTGTTTGACCCCGCTGCGGAGCAGCTTTCCCCGGAGATTTTACGCATCAACGACCATATCCGCGCACGCGCAGGCTACAGCCTTTACCCGGCACAGCTTGCAGTCGCGGAATCGGTCAAGCGCAAGCTCTCGGAGGGCAAGTCTGCGTTCATCGTGGCAGAGTGCGGAAGCGGCAAAACGAAGATCGGTGCGACCGCACTGGCAGCGTATCAGGCGCAGAAACGGAAAAAGACGTTCAACATCATTCTTTGCCCGTCGCACGTCGCAAAGAAGTGGGTGCGCGAACTTGCCGAAACGCTGCCGGATACTGCGGGCGTCATCGTCCGCAGCATTACGGAGTTGGACAGCCTGTACGCGCAGTACCGGCAGGGCGACAAAAGCATCTACGCCGTTATCAGCAAGGAAAAAGCCAGAGACGGCTATATGCGCCGCCCGGCGGTTCTGTTTGACGCGCGAAAAGGCGCGTTCCGCTGCCCCGGCTGTGGTTCCGTCATAGAATTGCCAAGCAGCGACGATACATACGACTGGGTGACCGCGAAACCGGAGGCGTTCCGCATGGAAAACCGGCGCAATCATCAATGTATGAATTGCGGTGAACCGTTGTGGACAGCGGTGAATCCAAGCGTGCCTTCTCCGTGGGTCAAAATTCCGGAATACGGCTGGGTGCATCGGAAGCTGGAAGTCCATGCCATGCAGAAGACGAAGAACCCCGCTGCACTGGACGCCTTGCAGACGCTTCAGGAGAACCCGGATGGGTACTTTCCGACGCGCGGCGCGTGCCGGCGGTATCCGCTCAGCTCTTACATCAAGAAGCGGTACCGCGGCAGGCTTGACGGGCTTATCGTGGATGAGCTGCATGAGTACAACAACGACAGCGGACAGGGCGACGCGATGGCGGAGCTGTTTGGCACGGCAAAAAAGGTCATCGGCATGACGGCCACGCTCATCAACGGCTACAGCTCCGGCATTTTTCATCTGCTCTACCGCACGTCGGCGCAGCTGATGCTGGCAGACGGAAAGCCGCATGAAAAGCCCGCGCTGTTCAATACGGAGTATGGCGTTGTGGAAACAACCTACACCGAAGCCGATGAAAGCTACGCTGCAAAGCGCAGATCACAGAAAAGCGGCGTTCGGACGCGTCAGCTTCCGGGTGTCTCACCGCTGGTGTTTTCGCGGTTCCTGCTGGAAAAGACAGCGTTTTTGTCGCTGTCCGACATGGGCAAGGCGCTTCCCAGCTACGAAGAAATTCCCATTGCCTGTGAGATGGACGAAGCGGTAGAGACGGAGTACAAGCGGATCGAGCATAAGCTTGTACAGGTTTTACGTTCAGACCGCCGCGCAGCACAGAAGATTCTTTCCGCGTATCTGAATCTGTTGACTGTCTATCCGGATCAGCCGTATGACCAGAAGCCCATTCTCTACCCCGACAGCGATGTACCCATCGTCGAACCGGAGAACATCGGGGACGCGGACTGCCTTGGAGAAAAGGAGCTGCGGACGCTGGAGATCGTAAAAGCCGCTATTCAGAACGGCGAGCGTGCGCTCATCTACACAAGCTGGGTGCGCACGGATTCCCAGCAGAAGCTCAAAAAGCTCCTGACGGATGAAGGCTATCGCACGGAGATTTTGACCGACAAGATTAAGACCACCGACCGGGAGGACTGGGTGCAGAAAAAGCTCGCCGCCGGAATGCAGGTGCTGATCGTAAACCCATCTCTGGTGGAAACAGGCTTAGACCTCAACGCCTTTACCACGCTGGTGTTCTACAGCATGGGCTATAAGCTCTTTACGCTGCGGCAGGCGTCGCGCCGAAGCTGGCGTATCAACCAGAAAGCGTCCGCGGTCAAGGTCTATATGCTCTACTACGAGGACACCATGCAGCAGAAATGCCTGAAGCTCATGGCCTCGAAGCTGGCGGTCGCCGGACTCATTGAAGGAAACTTCTCCGAGGAAGGACTTGCCGCAATGAGCGATGTGCAGGACATGACCTCGCAGATGGCGAAGGAGCTGATGCTCGGTATCCGCGACAATGTGGAGGATATTGCGTCAGCGTTCAAAAAGATGGCGTTTGAGAATCCTGACCGCGAGATGCCGGAAGTATCCGCCGAAGAAACCTCTTTGCCGCCGGAAACCGTGCCCGCAATGATTGAGCGGCCAAAGCGTGTGTCTACGGCGGATCAGGAGGAAAAGCTGCAAGCCGCCATGGTGCAGCTGGAACAGCAGAAAGCCAAACGGGCGAAGAAAACGCAGCAGGTGGAAAACCAGCTGAGTCTATTTGATTCCGTTGCGTAAAAAAGGAGGATGCTATGAAATTTACCGTCAACCGAACAGAACTGCTTGCCGCGGCGCAGAATGCCGAGCGCATTGCGCCGAGGGTTTCCACGATCGAAATTCTGCAATGCGCGTATTTGCAGGCAGAACAGGATACGCTTACCGTCGCGTCGGGAAATCTGGAAATTGCATTGGAGCAGCAGCTTCCCGTGCAGATCGAGACTGAGGGCCGCGTTGTCGTAAAAGCCCCGCTTCTTTCCGGGATGCTGCGCCTGCTGGATGGCGAGCGCGTGACTTTCCAGATGAAAAACGGAAAGCTCGTTGTTTCGTCTGGAAACGCGGAATATGCCATTCCCGTCATGGACGCGGCACAATACCCGCGCATGGAGATTCCCTGCCCGGCGGCAACCGTGCCTGTGAGCGGCATTCCGTCGCTGACCAAACGAACGGCGTTTGCCGTTTCTGAGGACACGGCAAGACCCATGCTCAAATGCGTGAACCTGATCTTCGGCGCGGATGGCCTGCAGGCGGTCAGCACGGACAGCTTCCGCATTGCGTCCGCCAAGGGCGACCGCGAGAGCCGCGGGAACATCAGTTTCCTTGTTCCGGCAGCTTCGCTGGAAAAGCTGGCAGGTCTGGTAAGCGACCGCGAGAAGCTGCAGGTCGGTACGACCGGGAAAGCCATTGCCTTTCGGAAAGAGAATTTCCTGTTCGCCGCGCGAATTATGGAAGGGCCATATCTTGCCGTGTCGCAGGTGCTGTCCAATCTGAAGCAGCAGTTTACTGTCCTGACCGACAGCGCTCTGCTCCGCGATGCTATTTCGCAGACCCTGAGTGTCACCGGCACGCAGAACCGATTTTCCCTGTCCTTTGCAGGAAACCGGCTGACTGTTCGCTGCGAGAGCGAATATGGCATTTCGGAGACAGCTATGGACGTGGTTGCGCTGAGCGGCGAGCCTGCGGGCGTGTACTGGTACAGCCCGACGCAGCTTCTGGAATGCCTGAAGGCGCTGAACGGAACGCTTATGCTGGAGGTCGTGCAGCACAGTGCGCTGCTTCTCAAAACAGACGAGCTTGTCTGCTTCCAGATGGCGGTGCGTGAACCGAAAGCCATTGAAGTAAAGCCACAAAAGACAAAAAAGCCGCGCAAGGAGGCGGCATAAAAAAGGAGGACACGCCTATTTGAAGAAACCGACCATCTGCCGCTACTGCGGCGGGATCATCCGGCTCGTTCCGGCTGCTGATGTCTATGGCAGCTCCACGGAACGGCTTGGAATGCAGAACGAATATCTGTATCAGTGCCAGAACTGCAATGCCCGTGTTGGCTGCCACAAGGGTACCACGCGGCCGCTCGGCGATGTGGCAAATGAAATTCTGCGGCTCAAGCGCATCGAAGCCCATCAGGTGTTCGACGCCTACTGGCAGAAAATGCACATCAGCCGGACGAAAGCCTATCAATGGCTGGCACGAGAATTAAAGCTCCCGGAGGAGGATACGCACATCGGCGGGTTTGAAATTGATACCTGCCAGCGTGTGATCGACCTCTGCCGGGCCAAAATGGATAAAAAGTAAGGAGAATATCGTATGAAGATCCGGCCAAAGGTTCCCGTATGCACAGACTGCGACCACGTTTTCGAGTATAAGGGGCAGAACCCCGGTCAGCTCGGCGGCGTGGTGGTGCGGTTTGGAGAAGCCTACTGTACGAAGAAGAAAAAGCCGCGCTTACTAAAACGCTGGCACAATATGCTCCGCGTTCCGGACTGGTGCAAGAAGCGCATCCGGCCGAGCCTGGTGCGCATCTATGATTTTGCCAGCACGGAAAGCTGGCTCATGCACGAAAATCTCTGCAAATCTCTCGGACGGGAGATCGCCCCCACGGCATCCAGATACACGCTCTCCGAGGTGCGGCAGCTTGATCTGGACGCATACGCGTTCCAGAAGCAGTCGCGGACAACACCCGTGGAAGAGCTTTTGAATGTGCATCTGGGGCTGCATCAGGTCGTGGAGGTCTTTGACGGCGTACAGTCCGTCATCCTCTATAAAACGCTGGATGGTTTCATCCCCGCCCCGTCGTTTGACGCCGAATGCGCCAGACAGAACCGCAGAGAGCAGAAAAAGGCTACCGCCTGACAAAACACAAATGGAGGCGCCTGCCTCCCCAAATACAAAGGAGAAAGACCATGAAAAACAATTTCACCATTTCTCAGAGAAACGCCATCGTGGAAAACCATCTGTGGTGCATCAAGGCTGTCATGAAGCAGAACCGTGCGCTCATCCGCGCGGCAAAGCTGGACACGGATGACGTGTACCAGCAGCTTGCGCTGCGGCTCATCCAGGCGGTCATGTCGTATGACCCGGAAAAAGGCAATCTGGAGCAGCATATCTTCGCGCAGCTCCATTTTGAGCTTCTCAACTGCAAGCGTCCTTACCGGCTGCACGGCATGACCGGAATGCCCGCGGAATCTTGCGGGAATGTGATCTCGCTGGACGCCTGCCGTATGAGGGATGCCGCATGAGTTTACGAGATAAAATGCTGGCTGTCATGGCCGATGTAAATGCCTCTGTTGCGGAGCGTGAAGAACTGGTCGAACTGATTGCCATTGCCCTTCTGACACGGAAGAACCTGTTTATCCTGGGCGATCCCGGTCAGGCAAAGAGCTACGCGATCAACGCTTTTCGCAGCCGCATCACAGGCGCGAAGCAATTTGAACGGCTCCTTTCCAAGCAGACGGACGAAGAACAGCTATTCGGACGGCTCGACCTTTCCAGTCTGATCCCCGGCTCGGTGCCGGAATCTGCGTTCAAGGGTGATGGGATTTACCAGAACCTGCGCTTTGACTTGCAGAGCTTCCTGAATGGTCTGCCGCAGATGAAAAATGAGGCAGCGACATTCGAGAAGCTGGCAGAGATCGGCGGCAAGCTGGATGCCTACCGCAAAGCCGTCGCCGCGCTGCATCCGTGTGAACCGGTCGTGCAGACCGCGGGCAAAATTCCGGAGGCCGACATTGTGTTTTTGGATGAGATCTTCAAATGCAATGACGGCGTTCTGAACGCGCTTCTGACGGCGCTCAACGAGCGAAAATACACCAACGAAGGCCGGACCTATCCCATCCCGACGATCTCCTTTTTCGCCGCGTCCAACGAAATTCCGAATTTCAATGACCCGGAGGAAAAGATCCTCTCGGCGCTCTATGACCGGCTGGAATTGAAGATTGTCACGGAAAATATCTCGGAAAAGGCACACCGGCTGGCGATCCTGAAAGACAAGCTCAGTGGCTCGTTCGGCGCTATCCATGCGACGATCTCGCTGGAGGAGCTGCGCACCATGCAGCAGGAGGTCAAAACCATCAAGGTTCCGGACAGCATCCACGACCTGATGGACGACGTACTCTGTGCGCTGCGCGCACAAATTCCCGTGTCCGACCGAAAATTCCTCAGCTACTTCTCCATTGCACAGGCAAAGGCGTGGCTGGAGGGACATACGGAGGTCACATCGACGGATCTTCTGGTGCTGCGGAATTATTTCTGGCAGCAGCCGAGCGACCGCGAATTTGTAACCGGCACGTTGGAGCGTCTTTGCGTCAACCCCATGCAGGAAAAGGTCAGCGACCTTCTTGCCATGGCACAGGACGCAAAGGACGGCTTTGACAGCGCCTGCGGTGCGGCTGAAAATGTACGCACGAAGCAGGCTGCGCTCCGCAAATTCCGCGGGGAACTGGTGCGCCTCTACCAAATGCAGACCGAGATGGCCGCAAACGCCGGCTCTGACAGCGAAAAGGCGCTTACAGACGGACTTCTTTTCGAACTGGAGCGCATCAGCAAGGCGGCGCATGAGGCCATTGGCTTTACTTATACGCCGCTGGAGCAGCTGGCAGCCTTACAGTAAAAGACAAACATCATAAAAATACGGAGGAAAAACTATGCTGAATCACATTGTAGTTATGGGCAGGCTCACACGCGATCCGGAGCTTCGCAAGACGGCCTCCGGCGTTTCCGTTGCGTCATTTTCCGTGGCAGTAGACCGCGATTTTTCGCAGCAGGACGGGAAAAAGGAAACCGATTTTCTTGATGTCGTCGCGTGGAGAAACACGGCTGAATTTGCGGCGAAGTATTTTACGAAAGGCCGCATGGCAGTTGTGTCCGGCCGCCTGCAAATCCGGAACTGGGAAGACAAAGAAGGCAACAAGCGCCGCACGGCGGAAATTCTTGCGGAAAACATCTATTTTGGCGACAGCAAGAAGGAGGACGACGGCGGTTCTGCCTCCGCACCCACGCAGGGCTTCGGTGCGCCAGCGCAGTCGGGCGGCTTTACGCCCAACTTTGGCAGCGCACAGTCTGGCGGTTTTGTGCCGAACTTTGGCGGAGGATATTAAGCGCACGTCTTGTCTATGTAGATGTTTTGATTGCATAAATATCGGAATGCTGGTAAAATAGCAGTAGAAACATTTATAGGAGGTGCTGGACAATGATGTATCCTTTTTTAACGTTGGATGACCAAACCGAGATCGTGCATTCTCAGCTTCTGGACGATGGCAGCGTAAAGGTCTATGTGGAAAAGCCGGACGAAAAGGATTGCTTTCACTATGCGACGTGCTTCCTGCCGGAATACCGATGGGAAGATGTTTCCGGCTTCTCTGAAGCAGAGATTCGGAAGTATCAGGAGATCATCGCATCCGCACTTTCACAAGGGCGCATGGATGAATTGCTCAAAAGGTCATAATGAGATTTGCAGAGGAATACGATTCTTCTGCTGAAACAGGAACGAGGGAACGCAGTGTTTATGCTGCGTTCCCTTTCGCTATCTTTATAGGAGGATTTTGATTGAAACGATATTTTCGTACCATACAAAGTGTACTGGATTCTCGATGGGGCAATTTTCAGTATGCCGGAATGCCCGCAGCACAGAAAACAGATCGTGTTCTGCAAAGCTCCAAACTGGAGGATTGCATTTACCGCGATTTGAGCAGGGATGATGAGAATTTGGAATCCATCCAGCAGAAAGCTGTACCTAAGCTGCACAGCTTTCCCGCGCTGTCCAGAGATATTTTTCAGTCGTTCTATTCGTTGTTTCCAAAGCGAACCGACGCAGACAGGCTTACAGCAGAAGCACAGAAGTTCAACGCAAAGCTGCTTGACCATGTGACTGAGGATACGGACTATCCCACGATCAAGTCGATCTGCGAAGGTCGGGAGCTGCCCGCTTATGAGGCTGCGTCCGAGTTTACGGCGAGGATCAGCGCGCAGCTGGATGATCTGCTGCCGGAGCTTGGCAGCGAGGACGGTACGCTGAAAACCCTTGAAAAGCTGCAAGCGGCGCGGAATCAGGCACAGCAGAAGCTCACAGAGCTTTTGGAGCAGATGCGGGATTCTGTGCAGAATCCTACGCTGGAACAGGCGGTGATCGACGCGGCGAATCAGGCTGCAAGCAAAACGCAGCAGGCCGAGGCCGTTGCAAAAATGGTGGATGTCACTGCAACGCAGAACAAAGCCGTCATTCGTCAGAGCGTTTCTGCCGCTGTCAGCGCAGCCGCAGAAAAGGCAAAGGAAGTTCAGATAATCCTCGGCGCGTGGAGTGATGATACCGGAAAGATGGAGAAAAACGCGGTGAACACCGAGCTTCTTCAAAAGGTGCGGCAAAATCCCACGCTGTTGGATATCTCAAAGCACCTTGGCCGGTTTCGAGAGATCTTCGCGCAAGGCAAGCGCAACGGCTACGCCTATGGTCGCGGAGAAACCTACGCGCTGGAGCTGGGCAATGATCTTTCCCGTGCTATCGGTTCGGAGTTTGCCATGCTTGCCTCACCACAGACACTTCCGCTGTTTGTGAAGAAGTATCAGCAGCGGCGGCTCAAGCAGTACCGCAGGCGCGAACCTGTTCACAAGGGCATGGGTGACATCATCTGCTGCCTCGATGAATCCGGCTCCACGCGCGGAGACGCTGCCGCGTGGGGCAAGGCCGTGACGCTGACGCTGCTGGATATTGCTGCAGAAAATCGGCGCAAGTTCGCGCTCATTCATTTTGCCGGTTCTTCTGAGTGCAAGGTGGACGTTTTTCTGCCCGGACAGTATTCTGTACAGGATAAACTCGATGCCGCCGAGACATTCCTCGACGGCGGCACGAATTTCAAACGGCCCTTGGATGAGGCGATCCAGCTCATGGACACCGATTTTGAGAATGCCGACATTGTATTTCTGACCGACGGCCTGTGTGAGCTGCCGAAGGACTATCTGGCAAAACTCCATAAGGAGCAGGCTGCACGAAAATTCACCGTGACCGGCATCCTGCTCGACGCTGGCAGCCCCGGCATGGATTTCAGCCTGACACCGTTTTGCCAGAAGATCTATCGGACAAGCGAGTTGGCCGGTGATGAGATCGTAAGAAGTTTGGTTACGCAGCGTATGTAAAAGCAGAAAGATTCAAAACAACTTAAATCGAAGAGGAACATTTCTCATACATATGAGCCGGTCTACCACACTACCGTGCGTACCAGTTGGTACATGGCGGCTCGGTTGCATAAATGCATGAGTTCGAAGCAGTTGAGGATACTTACATGCCATCTGCGACCGAATCGTCCACGACGCCTACACCGTGGTCATTGGAGACAAGGAATCCATGCGCAAGCGGAAAGGGCTGCAAGACATCTAAGTCCGACCATTTTTATGATACCTTGACAGTTTTGTGCTGCCCATATTCACCCTGAGCGGTGGGACTGCTCAATCCGGGCGGTCCCATTGTTCAATTTACGCGGAACCGCTGCTCAATTTCACCGGTCGAGCTGATTTTGCAGAGCGGCGTACGCACGTAACATATCTAGCTTTCTATAAGATGATATATTGCCCTTCTGCTGTTTTGACAAATATAACATCCAAGGTCATGCAGACACGCACTGGACGCAGTAGCGGAACGTTTTACAACGTTCCGCTAACCGTCATCCGCAAGAAACAGTGTGTTTTCAAACCCCTTGGCCTGTGCGTAGCTTTCAAGCAGTTCTCTTTGAGACGAGATTTGTCAAGGTATGTTTTTGCAAAGGAGTGTGCAATTCGCATTGACAAGCAGCAAAAAGAACTCTATAATAATGTCGTTATCGATAATGACGTTATTATTTAGGCGCAGAGGAGTGAAGACATGGCCAATAGGGATCATTCCCTGGATGATGGGATCATTCAGGCTGCTTATTCGGAATTTCTTGCTTACGGCTTTCAGAAAGCCTCTCTGCACAAGATCGCCGAAAAAGCCGGTGTCACCACAGGAGCGATCTACACAAGGTACAAAAACAAAGACGCGTTGTTTGCCAGTCTGCTTCAGGATTTTTTTGAGACGATGCAGGTTCTCTTTACCCCCGTTGCGGAAGAATACGAAAAAGCAAAGTTCAGCGCACAACCGGAAGATATCCTCCACGCTATAAACGCCGAGGAACAAGTATATTTTCGGCTCCTGACCGAGCACCATGACGACTGCACTTTATTTTTCTGCCGCAGCGATGGCAGCTCCATGGAAACCGTGCTGCATGAACTGATGAACCGTAAAGCGGAACAAACGGTAGAGTTCTTTTCACATATCTATGGAAAAGCGCCAAATGCCGATGCGATCCGTCTTTTGATGGGCTCACAGTTCTGGTACT
>ENA-ORNK01000884-ORNK01000884.1-human-gut-metagenome-genome-assembly--contig:-NODE-884-length-30775-cov-13.961556_pt1 | contig 30775 bp, 29 predicted proteins | sample MGYA00242115_ERZ509022 | MGnify/ENA primary metagenome ERZ509022 (study PRJEB26280, sample SAMEA2338690) | human gut metagenome | biome: human gut; feature: human-associated habitat; material: faeces...
ACTTTTCCAAGCGGGTCACCCGGGCCGTGCCGGACGGCGGCTTCATCGAGGCCCATACCGACCTCGTGAAAAAGCTGGACTACGAATGTGAACTGGCCGTCGTTCTGGGAAAGGACGCGAAGGACGTTCCCGCAGGGCAGACGAAAGACTACGTCTTCGGCTACACCATCCTGAACGATGTCTCCGCACGGGATGTCCAGACCGCCCACAAGCAGTGGTATTTCGGCAAGAGCCTCGACGGCTTCACTCCCATCGGCCCCTGCATCGTCACGGCAGACGAGTTCGACACCTACCCGCCCAAGCTGCCCATCCGGTGCTTCGTCAACGGCGAAAAGCGGCAGGACTCCAACACCGGCCTGCAGATCTTCGACATTGACCATGTCATTGCAGAGCTTTCGCAGGGCATGACCCTCAAGGCCGGTACTATCATCGCCACCGGCACCCCGGCGGGCGTCGGCATGGGCATGGAGCCGCCCTGCTTCCTCAAACCGGGCGACGAAGTTCGCTGCGAGATCGAGGGCATCGGCACCCTGACGAACACAGTCCGCTGAGCAGGTTTGCATTCCATTTTGTATTATTTTTCTGAATTTCTACTCATTCGATGCATTTTCGTCTGAATTGCTCTTTTGTTCACGAACAATTCATATTAAATTCATATTCCGTTCATGCATCTTCGGTATATGTATGGCATCAAAGGCGCGGTGCGCGCCGAAAGTCCCTGACAGCACACTCCATATCGCCGCTCTCCCGGGCGGCTGAGGAAAGGAATCGGAAGAATATGAAAATTGGTTTTTGGGAACTCGTGGTCATCGTGGTCATCGCGTTCGTCTTCATCGGCCCCGACCAGCTGCCCGTCTACGCAAAGAAGCTGGGCAAAATGCTGCGCGAGCTGAAGAAGTACACCGGCGCTGCCTCTGAGGAGATTCAGAAGAACGTCGTGGAGCCTCTGAACGAGATCCAGGCCCCCCTCAAGGAAGCCGTTGCCCCCCTGACCGACATCAAGAAGGACATCGACAACAGCGTGAAGGATGTCACCAAGAGCTTTACCGGCATCGGCAAGACCAGCAAGGAAGAGGCCGCCAAGGCCGAGCAGGCTGAGGAAGTCACCGAGCTGGAAGAAGTCGAGGAGCTGCCCGAGGAGACTCCTGCTGAGGCGCCCGCAGCCGAAGCTCCCAAGGCAGAGGAGACCCCTGCTGCTGAGCCTGTGAAGGCCGAGGAAAAGACCGACGCCCCCGCAGAGGCAGCACCCGTGGCCGAAGAAGCCGCCCCCGCTGCCGAAGCCGCACCTGCCGAAGAGGCAAAGGCTTAATCCCCCCACCGATGCACCCGCGCCCGCGGTTGCCTTATACATTGTAATCAGCCCGCCTCGCGGCGCGGCAAAGTAAAAAGGAGATCATTATTATGCGTATTGGTACTAACGAGCTGCTTATCATCCTGGTCGTCGTCCTGCTCATCTTTGGACCCAAGAACCTGCCGAAGCTGGGCAAGATGTTCGGCAAGACCATGAACAACTTCAAGAAGGGCATGGAGGAGTCCGAAGACGAGGACGCGACCACTGCCAAGGCCGAGACCAAGACTGAGAAGAAGGACGACGAGGAGTAATCTGTGGCTACGAACGTAAAGCGCAAAAAGAAAGCCGAAGTCATGCCTGACGACGGCAACATGACGCTGACGGGCCACCTGAAAGAGCTGCGCAACCGGCTGATCGTCTGCGCCGTGGTGTTCGTGGCGGCGGTCGTGGTCACACTGGCTTACGCCGACCGCCTCATCGACCTGCTGACCGCCATGGGCCAGGGGTTCTACACCTTCGTGTCCATCGCCCCGCAGGAAAAGCTGATGCAGTATTTCCGCGTCTCCCTGCTGGCGGCTGTGGTCGTCACAGTGCCTGTGGCGCTGTATCAGGTGTACGCCTTTGCAAAGCCCGGCCTGAAAAAGAGCGAGACCTTCTTCCTCAAGCTGGTCATCCTGCTGGGTCTGGCCCTCTTTGTGGTGGGCGTGATGTTCGCCTACAAGCTCATGATGCCCTTCATGCTCCGGTTCCTCAGCACCGGCATCGAGGGCGCCGACTACATCCAGACCACTACCAGTATCGAGAGCTATGTCAGCCTCTGCCTGACCATGTTCATCATCTTTGGCTGTGTGTTTGAGATGCCTCTGGTCACCATCATCCTCTCCAAGATGGGCATCGCCAACCCCGAGATCTTGAAAAAGGGCCGGGGCGTTGCCATCGTGCTCATCTTCTTCATCGCAGCTGTCGTCACCCCGCCGGACATCGTGTCCCAGTGCATGGTAGCTATCCCCATGGTGCTGCTCTACTTTGTCAGCATCTTCCTGAGCGGCATCTTCTACAAGCCCCGCTCTGAAGACGGCGATGACGAAGAGGACGCGGAAGAGGAAGACGAGGACTAAGGCTTTTTCATCCGTCACGAAAGCGCACTCTGCTGCTTGCAGGGTGCGCTTTTTTCCGGCCTGTTTTATGCCATTCTGCCAAAAAGGCGGTGTTATTTCCGTCTGATTGCATAAAAACCGGCCCGCCCCCTGCTCTTTTGGCCCGGAGTATGTTATACTGATGTCAAATGATAACCGGCGGGCGACCGCCGCAGAAAAAAGGGGTAAATGAGTTATGAAAGAATACGCATTCGGCATCGACCTCGGCGGCACCACGGCCAAGGTCGGCCTGTTCACCACCTCGGGCGCTCTGCTGGAAAAGTGGGAAGTCCCCACCGATACCTCCAACGCCGGTGAGCACATCCTCGAGAATCTGGCCGACGCCATCCACGCCAAGATGGCCGAGAAGGAGATCACCTCCGAGCAGGTGGAGGGCGTCGGCATCGGCGTCCCCGGCCCCGTGCTGGACAGCCGCGTCGTCCCCATCATCTGCGCCAACCTTGGTGGCTGGGGCGAACGGAACGTCTCGGCCCAGCTGTCCGGCCTGCTGGACGGCATGAAAGTGCTGGTGGGCAACGACGCCAACGTGGCTGCTCTGGGTGAGATCTGGATGGGTACGGCCAAGGGCTGCCGCAGCGCAGTCATGGTCACGCTGGGTACCGGCGTCGGCGGCGGCGTCATCGTCAACGGCAAGGTCATCGACGGCGCACACGGTGCCGGCGGCGAGATCGGCCACATCACCGTCAACCGTCACGAGACGGCCACCTGCGGCTGCGGCAAGCACGGCTGCCTCGAGCAGTATTCCAGCGCCACCGGCGTCGTCCGCTGCATGAAGAAGCTGCTGGACGAAAACCCCGACGCAGACTGCGTCCTGCGCGGCAAGGATTTTGAGGCCAAGGACGTCTTTGATGCCGCCCGCAACGGCGACGCCCTCGCTGCCCGCGAGGTGGACGAGATGACCGACACCCTCGGTATGGCTCTGGCCTCCATTGCCAGCACCACCGACCCCGAGATGTTCCTCATCGGCGGCGGCGTGGCCCGCGCAGGCGACGTCCTCTTCGACCCGCTGGTGGAGCACTTCAAGACCTACGCCTTCAAGTCCTGCCGCGAGACGCCCATCAAGGCCGCAAGCCTCGGCAACGACGCCGGTATTTACGGTGCCGTGCGGCTCATTGTCGGAGAGTGATCGTTTCTTTTTGATATAAAAATAAGAGGCTGCCTGCAAAGTACAACCTCTCAGTCTCGCTGTCGCTCGACAGCTCCCCTAGTAGGGGAGCCTCTGGCGAAGAGATGAGGCTTTCCGCCATGCCAAAGCCTCCCCTCGGTAGGGGAGGTGGCACGGCGAAGCCGTGACGGAGAGGTTACTTGCAGCAGCCTCTTTTATTTTTGTGATCAAGCTTATAACGTATCTTCCCCGGGCAGCTGATTCCACAGGCGGTAGTAGACGCCCTTTTTCGCCAGCAGCTCATCGTGGGTGCCAGACTCCTCGATACCCTCTGCGCCCAGCACAAGGATACGGTCGTAGTCCTTGATGGTGGTCAGTCGGTGGGCGATGGTCAGGGTCGTGCGGCCATGGGCCAGCTTTTCGAGGCTCTGGCCCACAAGGATCTCGCTCTCGTTGTCGAGGGCGCTGGTGGCCTCGTCCAGAATGAGGATGGGCGGGTTCTTCAGGAAGACCCGCGCGATCGCAATGCGCTGCTTCTGACCGCCCGAGAGCTTGACGCCGCGCTCACCCACATAGGTATCAAAACCGTCCTTCAAGGCGCTGATAAAGCGCTCTGCGCCCGCCAGACGGGCCGCTTCAATGATCTCCTCCCGGGTCGCGCCGGGCTTGCCGTAGGCGATGTTATCCGCCACCGAACCGCTGAACAGATAGACGTCCTGCTGGACGATGCCGATGTCCTCCCGCAGGCTCTTGAGGGTGACGTGCTGGATGTCCTGCCCGTCGATGAGGATACGCCCTCCCGTCACCTCGTAGAAGCGGGGGATGAGGTTGCAGAGCGTCGTCTTTCCGCCGCCGGACGGGCCGACCAGCGCCAGACGCTCACCGGCCTTGATGTCAAGGCTGACATGGTGGAGCACCTTGTTGTGGTCGTCGGGGTACTCGAAGCTGACGTCCTCGAAACGGATGGCGCCCGGGCCGGGCTGCAGAGGCTTTGCGTCCTCGGCATCCTTGATGGTCACGGGGGTATCCATGATCTCCGCAAAGCGCTCGATGCCGGTCATGCCGCGCTGGAACTGCTCGGCGAACTCGACGATGCGGCGGATGGTGGCGATGAGAGTGGTGACGTAGAGCATATAAGCCACCAGGTCACCGGCGGTTATCTTGCCGTACACCAGCGACAGACCGCCCGCAAGGATGACCACCAGATACATCAGGCCGTCGAAGAGGCGGGTGGAGGTGTTGAACGCAGCCATGGCGTAGTAGCCCAGCGTCTTGATGTGCTCGAAATCCTTGTTGCCCCTGGCGAATTTCTCGCGTTCTTCGTCCTCGGCGGCGAAGGCCTTCACCACGCCCTGACCCAGCAGGCTGTCCTCGATGGTGGCATTCAGCTCACCGATCTGGACGCGCTGCTGGCGGAACCGGGCGCGCAGGCGCTGGTTCAGCTTGACGGACACGACGCCCATCAGCGGCACGCAGGCGAACACGGCCAGCGTCAGCGGCACACTGGCCTGACACAGGATGAGGAAGGACGCCAGGATCTTGATGCCCGCGATGAAAAATTCCTCGGGGCAGTGGTGGGCGAACTCGGTCACGTCGAACAGGTCATTGGTGATGCGGCCCATGATGGTGCCGACCTTGGTGTTGTTGTAGTAGGTGTGGTCGAGCTTGAGCAGGTGGTCGAAGGCGTCCCGGCGCATGTCCGTCTCGATGTGGACGCCCATGATGTGGCCGATGCCCGACATGAAATACTGCGCAGCACCGTCGATGATGCGGAGCACGAAGTACACTGCCGCCAGCTTGAGCACGATGCCCGCCGTGAGGGTGATGCCCACGCCCATGGCGGAGTTGGTGATGGTGCTCATGATCTTGGGCAGGATGATGTCGCACAGGGTGGTCATCGCCGCACAGAACAGGTCGATGAACAGAGTCTTTTTGTATTTTGCCAGATAGGGCAGAAAGCGCCGGATGAGGGCGCCGCTGCTGGTGTGCCGCACTGCGGGGTCGTTGACTTTTTGCATGATTCCTCCAATTTTAAGTTTCTGGGTTCAAACCTCTCCGTCACGCCTACGGCGTGCCACCTCCCCTAACGAGGGGAGGCTTTGACAGCCGGATGAAGCTTACTGGATACGCCAGAGGCTCCCCTACTAGGGGAGCTGGCGGGCGCAAGCCCGACTGAGAGGTTACTTCTTCGAATAATCTCTCTCGCCGTAGATGGCCGTCCCAATGCGCACGAGGGTCGCACCTTCGCGGATGGCGTTCTCAAAGTCGCCGCTCATGCCCATGGAGAGGGTCTCCATCTTCACGTTCTGGTACCCCCGCTCCCCGGCCTGCACGAACAGCTTGTACACCTGGGCCAGATACCGGCGGTTCTGGGCGTCGTCGTCGTTGACGGGCGGAATGGCCATCAGACCCTTGACCCGGATATGCTCTTCTGCGGCGGCAGCGTCCAGCAGGGGCCAGAGCTGTTCCGGCGAGACGCCCGACTTCGACTCCTCACCGCCGATGTTCACTTCCAGCAGGACGTCCTGCACGATGCTGGCCTTGGCGGCTTCCTTTTCGATCGCGGCCAGCAGATGCTCGCTGTCCACGCTCTGGATGAGGCTTGCGCGGCCCAGCACCTTCTTGATTTTGTTGGTCTGCAAATGGCCGATGAAGTGACTGGGCTTGCCGCAGTAAGCACCGGCGTCGTAGTTGGCGCAAAGCTCCTGCACATGGTTCTCGCCGAACACATCGATGGCAAGGGCCGCGCTGGCGGCGACGGTGTCCGCGGTGCGGGTCTTGCAGGCCGCGCAGAGCTGCACTTCGGCGGGGTCGCGGCCTGCTTCCCGGGCCGCTGCGGCCATCTTTTCGCGGATGGCCTCCACTGCCTCCCGCATCTCTTCCAGATTCTTTTCCGCCATAAGGCTCAGTCCTCCTCGGTATATTTTGCGCGCTCGCCGCCGATGAGCTTCGGGCGGGTGCGGGCGCAGAGAATGTTGGCCTCGCCGATCTTTGAAAGGCTCAGCCGCACCGGCACAGCCACCCGGCGCAGATGCATTCCGATGAGGGTGCCTCCGATGTCGATGCCTGCGTGGGCGCGGATTTCCTCCACCGCGATGGGGTCTTTGAACTGCTTCCAGCAGGTGGTGGCCCAGCTGCCGCCCGCATGGGGACGCGGCACGACGCAGACTTCCTCCCAGCCGTATTTCTCAGCGGCTTCCCGCTCAATAATGATGGCCCGGTTGAGGTGCTCACAGCACTGTGCGGCCAGCCAGATACCGTTTTCGGCCAGCACCGGTGCAACGCCGGCGTAGACAGCCTGTGCAGCCTCAAGGCTCGAGTCCTTGCCGATGTGGCCGCCGACGATCTCGCTGGACGAGCAGCCCACCACAAAGACATCGCCCTTTTTCAGCTTTGCCTGGGCCAGCAGCTCCGTCACAGCCTGCCGCGCTTCGGTCTCGATTTGCTTTTTGAACTCTTCCGTCATAAAAAACACCTCGTTTTATACTCTTGCAGACAGCAGGCTGGCAGAGCCTGCCGCGCCGAAATACACTTTGCTTCCCGCCGGGCACACCGCCGTGCAGCCGTCCAGCTCTCTGCCTGAGAATGTCTGCTTCCAGCTTCCGTCGGCGGTGTCCACAGCCTCGGCGCAGGGGGCGTCCGCAGGCAGCTTGAACAGCTTCTTCTGGATGTTCTCACCGGCCCGCAGGGCGATGCCCCGCAGAAGGGTGCTGTCCGCGTGCTTTTCCAGCCAGCCGCTGCGGGTCCAGCGGTAGCTGATATAGAGAGTGCCGTCCTCGTCCAGCGCCAATGCGCCGGGGTATCCCGGCAGGCCGGACACAAAGCTCCCGCAGTTTTTGCCGCCGGCGGTCAGCTCCCGGGCGTCGGCGTCCACACTCCAGATGCAGCGATTCCCGAGGTCAGAAACGTACAGCGTTCGGTCATCCTCCGAGAGGGCCAGACCAGCCGCACCGGCCACGCCGCCCAGCACCTGTTCCACCGTCCGGGCCGACGGATCATACACATAGACGCAGCCCGTGCCGGTGTGGGCGATGAGCTCGGTGCGGAGAGCGCTTTCCAGCCCGTTTTTCGCAGCGGCTTCGGTGGACACGGCGAAATAGACCTTCCCGTCCGGGCCGGTCTCCACCGCCGACAGCACACCCAGCGGTGCGCCGTCGATTTGGGTCACCACCTGTTCCACTGAGGTTCCCCAGCTGTCATGCCGGGCGCGGCAGAGTGCCCCGCCGGAGGGCGTCACCACCGTCAGCCACAAGTCGCCGTCGGCGTCGAAGGCAAAGCCGGTCAGCTCGCCCTCCACCGACAGGATGGCCGCATAGTGTCCGCCGTCGGTGCGGACAAGGTCGCTCTGACGCTTTTTCATGGCTGCACCGTTGTAGGCAGCAGCGTAGACAAGGCCGTCCTGGGTACGGACGCAGTCCACGCCCAGATAGCCGCCCAGCTTCCAGCTGTCCTTGCTGTCGGCGGAGAGGGCCGTCTGCGCGGCGCCGGTGTCCTGCCGCACATCCGGGGCGGTGTAGGCTTTCGGCGGCGTGTCGATGGGCCGCAGCAGCAGGCCGTACGCCAGCGCCGCCAGCATCAGCAGGGCAAAGATGTTGCTGGCCACCCGGAAGCGGGTCATCAGAGCTTCCCGCTCGATGGCGGCCTGTGCTTCCAGCTGGGCTTTCCGGCGGGCAGCGGCGGCAGACGTACGCTGGGCGCGGCGGAGCCACCGGTCCACAAAGAGGGCCACGTTCGGCCCCACCGTGATGGATGCAATGAAGAGGAGCAGTACCAGCTCTACGAATCCAATGCGCATGAACAGTTTTTCCTTTGTATTTGTCAGATTTCGGGGAAGTCTTTTATCATTGTAGTATAGCACACTTCGGCTTTTCTGCGCAAGATGAGGCCAAGCTTGACAGCCCCCAAAGCGGCCCTTTATAATCAGGGCAGACACGAAACGCACCCACTGGGATGTTTTCCCAAAAAATCTACTCAAACTTCACAAAAATTCCTAATTGATAGGGTATGATAGACTTAAACGCAGTATACAGTTCCGCCGGGCTGACTCTGAGCAGCCTCCGGCGCTTGGGAGATAGAAGCTTTTAGGAGGAATGCCTTATGGCAAAAATTCTTATCGTTGACGACGAGCCCCGCATCCGGGAGCTCATCCGGGAGAATTTACAGTATTCGGGCTACACCTGCGAGGAGGCAGGGGACGGCTCTGCCGCCCTGTCGCTGCTCACCGGCGGCGGCTACGATTTGGTCATCCTCGATTTGATGATGCCCTTCATGGACGGCATGACCTGCCTGCGGGAGATGCGCACCCGCCGAATCAACACCCCCGTCATCATCCTGACGGCCCGCGGCGAGGAGTACGATAAACTTGCCGGCCTCGAGGGCGGCGCTGACGACTATGTGGTCAAACCCTTCTCCCCCCGGGAGCTGGTGGCCCGTGTCAAGGCCGTGCTCAACCGCACCATGCCCCGCACCGAGGCTTCTGACAGCACCATGACCTTCGGAGAGCTGTCCATCGACACGGCCAGCCACACCGTCAAGGTCTCGGGCGAGGAAGTGAGCCTCACGCCCAAGGAGTTCGACCTGCTGGTCTTTCTGGCCTCCAACAAGGGCATCGCCCTCAGCCGCGAAAAAATTCTGCAGAAGGTGTGGAACTACGACTACTTCGGCGAGGACCGCACCGTGGACACCCACGTCAAGATGCTGCGCGGCCATCTGGGCAAGTGCCGCGGCTACATCGCCACTGTCTGGGGCATCGGCTACAAGTTCGACCCCGACGCGGCGCGTTAAGCGGAGGCTCTGCTCTTCATGCGGCAAACGAGCAAAACACGGCGCACCATCGGCATCCGGGGCCAGCTCATGGGCTTTCTGTGCTTCATCTGCCTTTTGCTGGTGGGGCTGTTCTGGTTTCTGAGCACCCAGCTGCTGGAACCCCTCTACACCACCCATATCCAGAAGCAGCTCACCGAGCAGGCTGAGGCCATCGTGGCCCGGATGGACGAGGCCATCGGGAAGGGCGAGACCCTCTCCTACTGGGCCTTCGGCAGCCGGCTGTACGTCAACAACACCTTCTTCAACGCGCTGCGGGACGACATCTTCGAGCTGGGCGGGATGAGCAGCTTCTGCATCGACATCTCCGACACCACCCTGCGGCAGATCTTCAAGGTGGATAACCTGTCCTACTGCAACCTTCACCGCACCCGCCCCACCGACACTGCCGACGAGCAGACCGCCTACACCACGGCCCGCGCCATGCGGCAGCTCTGCCGGGAGAGCGGCGGCACAGTGGTGCGGAAGATAAACCCGCCCACGCCCTCCGGCTCCGTCCAGCTGATGGTGGGCCGGATGACCTCCGACGGAAATTACACTGTGCTGGTGACTACCAGCCTGATGCATGTGGCCGAGGCCGGCAAGGTGCTCAGCACCGTCCTGCCGCTGGCTGCGGCCCTCATTTTCGCATTCTCGATGTCGGCGGCATGGTTGTTCAGCGAGTGGTTCACAAAGCCTCTGCGGGCTCTCTCCGGGGCTGCGCGGCAGGTGGCACAGGGCAACTACGCCGTCCATGTGGACTCGGTGCGGAACGACGAGCTGGGCGACCTTGCTCAGGAGTTCAACCACATGGCAAAAGAGGTCCAGCACGCCTCCCAGATGCAGCGCGACCTGCTGGCCAACGTCTCCCACGACCTGCGCACCCCGCTCACCCTCATCAAGGGCTATGCCGAGACGGTGCGCGATTTGACCGGCGACGACAAGAAGCACCGCGACGAGCAGATGAACATCATCGTGGACGAGACCGACCGCCTGACGGCCCTTGTTTCCAGCGTCATGGAGCTGAGCAAGGTCACGAGCGGCGCACTCAAGTGCGAGAAGGTCCACTTCGACATGGGCCAGCTCTGCGACGAGGTGAGCGAGCGTTACGACGCCGTCTGCGCCCAGAACGGCTGGCAGCTCAAGCTGGAGATCCCTGACGAAGAACTGCCGGTCTATGCCGACCCCGACATGATGCAGCGCGCTCTGCATAACCTTTTGGGCAACGCCATGCACCACATCGGCGAAGACGGCATCTTCGTGCTGCGGGCGCTCCGCTGCCCCGAGGGCGTCCGGGTGGAGGTGGAAGACCACGGCCCCGGCATCTCTGCCGAGGACCTGCCCTATATCTTCGACCGCTACTACCGCTCCCGCTCCGATGCAGGCAAGCAGGGGACCGGCCTCGGCCTCTCCATCACCAAAGCCATCTTCCAGCAGCACGGTTTCCGCTTCGGCGTCCACAGCACTGTGGGCAAAGGCACCGTGTTCTGGTTCATCATGACCGATACCGAAGATGCGACTGCACAATAAAGCTGCCGATATTTTGTCTTTTCTTCCAAAATCGTATTTCTCTCTTGATGTTTTTTTCTTCGACGCCTATAATCGAGTTGGATTCAATTTATTGCATCATGTAATACAGGAGGATAGAATATGAAGCCCTGTCCGCATTTTCTGAAAAGATTCGCAGTTCTGGCAGCTGCCTCACTGATTCTGAGCGCGGTCACTTTAAGTGCCAGTGCCGCAGCAGCTCCCGTAAAGTATGAAGAAAAGCGTTCCACGGTTACCACTGTCGATGGCGCACAGAAAAAGAAATATCTGGCTGTGACCGTCGAATATCAGATCGGCTCCACCTCTATCCGGGCTTATACTGTAGAAAAGGATGAGGTCATCGGTGTATCAAAGGACATGTGGTCTCTTTATGGTGCCTTTACTTCTGATTGGATCACCGATGGCACCTATACCCTCTCTCAGCCGCTGAACAGTGTGGAACAGATCCCTGTAAGCGTTCCTTACGGCGACACAGCCCGCACGAACGAGAGTTATTTTGTATTCCATGTTCCCGAAGGCACCGTCGTCACTACTCCTTCCTGGAGTTATAACATGGACCTTTATAAGGGCAAGACCATTGCAGATGTAAAAGCCGTAGTGGAAGCCGGTCAGGACCCCAATACCCTCATTGACATTGAGGACGATTACGACCCCTTCGGGCCCGATCTTGAATATACCGACACTTCTGCGATCTATCACCTCCGTAAAGGTTACCTCTACCGTGTAAGCGTCAGCTCCGCCGAAGAGTCTTTCCCTGTTCCGGAGAATTTCTATTTCTGTGTAGATTAAACAACGACCAAAAACAGGAGCGAAAAGCCGCAGGCTTTCCGCTCCTGTTTTTCATGCCGCATTTTCTCTCTGGCAGTACACCACTACCCTCGCTTTTCCACCGGGAGTACAGGTGTAGAGCACGAGAGGACAGCCGCCCTCCCGCAGGGCTTCGGGTTCTTCGGGCGAGACCTGCGCAGTCCGCTCCACAGTGTACACTGCCTCAGCGCCGTCCTGTGAAGTGAAACGCACCTCGTCGCCTTCCGAAAGGCTGCTCAGCCGCCCGAAATGGGACTTGTAGTTGTGGGCCGCGATGACAAGGTCTCCGCCCGCCGCACTGCCGCATTGACGGCAGGGCGAGACCTTGAGGTTCGCTTTGCTCCACTCGGTCTGCACCGGCAGTTCCAAGCCCAGAGCGGGGATGGTCAGCACCCCCAGATACTCCCGCTCAATGCTTGACGCCGGGGTTTCCGAAGCCGATTCCGGCTTGGACTCTGCATCTTCCGTGGGCAGGCTTTCCGCACTGTCTGCGGGCCGTTCTGCCTCCGACACTGCCGCGATGCTCTGGCTCTGGCGCAGCTGGCTCACCGCCGAAGCGGCCTGAGCGCCTGCCCTTGCATCCTCGAGCCGGTCGTAGACGTAGAGACAGACCGCTGCCAGCACCAAGGCACTGCCCAGCATCAGGCAGAGCCGCTCCGGCACCAGCCTACGCATCGTGTCTGCGCTTCCGGCTCAGCCAGAGGCCCACCGCCACGAGGGCGATGCCCCCGCCTGCCAGCACCGGCACGGGCCAGAGCAGCTGGCCGGTCTGGATGAGGGTCTCCACCGGTTCCGGCTCCGCAGCCGGGATGACTTCATCCGGCATCTCTGCCGAGGGTGTCGGCGGACGGATGACTGTTATCTCACCCGGCTGGTCCACCGGCTTCGGGGTCGGCGTCGGCTTATCCGGCACATAGGGCGGCGTCACCGGTGGTGGAAGGGGGTCGGTGCTGCGGTAGCTGTTCTTGAAGAGCAGTTCCGCCTTTGCCCCGTCGTCCCCATCCCGCCGGACAGACACGTGTCCTTTCAGCTCACCGTCGGTGTCCCACGCCACCATGACTTTCAGGTAAAAGACGGTGTCGTCGTAGTCGGCCCGTTTCCGTCCGCCTGCGTCCTGAGTGACCGTATACTCGTATATGCCGGGCGCGGTGTAGACGATGGTATCAAAAGTCTTCGTCAGGGTCTTGTCGTCGGCGGCGCGGCAGTCCCGGGCCGGAAAATTCAGCTCAGCCTCGTCGTCACAGCCTTCCGGCATCGGCGCGCCGTCCAACGCGGTCAGCCGCACCGTCAGCGTCTCGTCAGCTGCCTCTCCGGTGCAGCGGACGGACGCCTCCAGTTCCAGCTCCGCCCGCTGGTCTGCGGCCAGAGCAGGCAGGGCAGCGCTTACCGCAAGCGCTGCTGCCAGCAGGGCCGCTGCCATTTTCGGGAGCCTTCTCATGATAAGCTCTCCTCCTTTCCGTTTTGCAGGTCTGACATTGGTTCCATCCGGGCCAGCACCACCGTCCGCGCGTCGGTGTACTCACCCGAGCAGGTAGCCATCGCCAGGAACTGCGCTCCTTCCGGCTCCTCTTCCAGCGCACGGAGGGCCTGTGCATCCATCTGAAGGGCATTCTCCTCCACAAAGGGGAGCAGCCCGCCTGCGTCCGAGCGCCACTTGCCCGGGGCAAAGATGGCCTGTTCCGACGCAGGCACCACAAGGCAGGCCAGCACTTCCAGCCGATAGCTCCCGCCGGGCAGCGTCAGGGTGCCGGTGGTGTTCTGGCGGAAGAATGCTCCGTCCTTGTATTTGTCGAGGTCGCCGAACATCCGCCCGTTCTCCATATGGTGGCCGTAGAGCAGGGAATACCGCCCGCTGAAATCTGCGTCGCAGTCAACATCCAGAAAGATGCTGCCCGCCAGCGCAAAGCTGCCGTAAACGTCGGTGTTCAGATAGGTGAAATTGCTCTCGCCCTGCACCACCGGGTAGTCGATGGCCGTGCCGTCCAGCGTCAGCCACCCGCAGACATCGGGGTTGATGTCCCGCAGCTGGCCGAAGGAGAGGCTGTTGTCCTCCTGCGGCTGGGGCTTGAAGGCCAACAGCCCGGCCTGCACATTGTCGGCAGCGGCGTACACCCGACTGTTGTCCCACAGCGCATAGCCCGACCAGACCACCGCCAGCAGCACCAGCAGGGCCGTCACCCCGTCCAGCAGGCCGTTCGCCGCCCGCAGGGCCATCTTCTGCCACCGGATGTTCCTCACCTCCCTTGCCTTATTTCCTCCGCGCTTACTTCTGATGGCGGCGGCGCAGGGTCAGCAGCAGCCCGATGCCCGCAGCACCCGTCAGGGTGAAGAGATAGGGTGCGCTGTCCAGCACCACACCGGCATCCACGGTGCCGCCCTTGGTGTTGGTGAAGTTCGCCTGCTCGACCGCCTCATCTACTTCGCCCTCGGTGCCTGTCTCCGTCGTCATATAGTCTGCGACCGGCGTCTCAGACACCTTGTACTCGACACCGTAGGGCAGGTTCTCGATGTGGATGGTGTCGCCGTCTTTCAGATAGAAAGTCGCTTCCGTCGTCTCGCCGGGCCTGATCTCGATCGAGGCGGGGTTCGCGTCATAGCTGCCGCCGGTGATGGCGTAGCTGTCCTGATAGGTCTTGCCCTCCTCGCCGGTCAGCTGCACCGTGAACTCGAAGTATTTGTCCTTATTGCCCATGATGCCCTCGACGTCCTTGTGGACTTCCAGCTTACCGGCAGAGTAGAGGTCGTCGAAGTCGTCCTTCTTGCCCTCGCCGGTGGACTCCGGGTCCTCGGTGTGGACAGCGGCAATTCGGAGCTTGCCGTCCTGCTCGATGACCGTCACCCGCAGCAGGATGGCGTCGTCGTAGTAGGTCACGCCTGCGCTGTCGCCCGCCGCCTCATGGATGATGTAGGTGTAGACGCCCACGCTGTCGTACTTGGGCAGCTGAATTTCGATCTGCCTGGTCTTGTTCGCGCTGCCTGCTTCGCCCTGTGCGTAGGTCACGTCGCCGACAGACGGCATATAATCTGCGGCTTCAATGCCCTCCGATGCGTCGGTCACGGTATCCGGGTCGATCGTAAACGTAAAGGTCTCTTTCGGGGAGAGCGTACCCGTGTTGGCCAGCTCATAGTTTTTGGTGAGATACACCCGGGACATATCCTCATACGGAGGGCCTTGCACCTGTGCCGCAAAGGCGGGCATGACGTTGACGCCCATGGCCAGAGAGATGGAAAGCACACCTGCGAGAAGCTTTTCTACCTTGTTCTGTTTCATCCTAGAGTTCCTCCTATCTTGTCTTGTATGGTTTTTGGCGGCTCAGAGCCCCCGCCGCCGGATGAGGGTGATGACTTTTGCCTTGACCGCACTGCACTGCACCGGGCCGAAGTCACGGCTGTCCTCGGCCTGTGTGCGGCAGTCGCCCAGAATGAAGACGCTGTCCTCCGGCACAGCGTAGGGGTAGCTGAGCAGAGATTTGGGGTAGGTGGGGTAGAGGATGCCGCCGCCCTGTGCCGAGCCGTTGACCTCCACAACGCCGCTCTCGCTCAGGGTCACGATGTCCCCGCCCCGGGCCAGCACGCGGCCCACCCGCAGCGTTCCCGAGCGCTCATATACCACGACATCATTCTTGGCATAGTCTTTTTCCAGCCGGCAGCCCAGCACGAGGTCGCCGTCCTTCACGGCGGGAAACATCTCGCTGCCGGACGCCTGCGTCACCAGATACACCTGCGTCAGAAGCACCCAGAGCACGGCGGCGAACACCGCCAGCCGCACCGCCAGACTGCGCACTTCCCGCAGCAGGGGGCTTTTTTCCGGCTTCGCCGGTCCAGACAGGTTCGCTTCCGGCGTCCCGGGCGGGGCCTCCGGGGCAAGCGCCTCGTTTGGTTCCTTCACTCATCTTCCTCCTTTTTTCTGTTTTTGCAGCCCAGAACGGCCGCACCGGCACACAGCATCAGCGGCAGCCCGAAGAAGTCTGTCTCCACGCCGGTGTCCGGGTCTATATCGGCCAGAACGTAGTGGGCATAGAAATTGACGACGCCGTTTTCCAGCTCTTCGTCGGTGGGCTCATAGCCCTTTTCCCACTCGTCCTGCGATACCTTTTCCTTCGGGTCCGGCTCATCCGTCACCGAACCGGGGAGCTCTTTGTACCAGCCGTCGAAAACGTAGCGCGCACCGCCGATGTCGAGCTCTTTTTCGATGTCCGCCGTCGTCTCTTCCACCCGCTCGCCGCTCTGGTACTCGCGGCTTTCCCGGATGCTGTAGTCGTCCTCGCCCGGGGCGCGGACGTTGAACCGGGCCGTGAAGTTTTTCCTGCTCTTGACGCTGATGATGCAGTCGATGTGCTTATCCGGTTCTGTCCCGTTGTCGCGCGAGATCTTGTACGGCGTCACCACGATGCTCTCCAAATCTTCCTGCGTCAGCCCCGTGATGCCGGTCTGCTTCTCGATGGTGTCCTTATACTCGTCCCATATCTCATCGACGACCTCGTCCCAGTAGTCATCGCCCGGTTTCAGCGACCATGCGTCGCCAGTCGCGCCGCCCGGCCACGATACAACATAGTCTGACACATTTGTCAGGATGTTCTTGCCGTTATCTTCCCATGCCGCGCCGTAGGTCTTCACCTTGCCGACCCACTTGCACTCGCTGTTGTCCGGCGCCCACTGGCTGGGGTCATTGCTGCCGGGCAGACTGGTGGGGGTCTTGAGCAGGAAGACTGCCGCCAATTCCTCCTGAGTCCAATCGCCCCAGCCCGGTGCATCCTCATCAAGTTCGTCCGCAGGCAGGGCATTTTTATCCTCGGCTACGCTGTCGTCAGCCAAGTCGGCATCTTCCTCAGAGAATCTGTCTTTTTCGGGCTGTTCTGCCTCATCCAGAGGCGTTTCCTCCTCGACGGCGGGCCGTTCTTCCGACAGCTCCGGCAGAACGGCGATGTCTTCCTCCTCGTCTAAAACGGGCTCCTCCTGCTGGGCCTCATCGTCGGTGAAACAGGCGTAGAGGCTGCACTCGCTGTCCGCTTCCGGCCAGAGCGGTCCTTCATCCGGCATGAAGCGGATCGCCGTCCCTTCGTCGCCCCGGCTGTACCAGAAGCGGAAGGTCTTTCCCTCCACCTCCGGCTCTTCGGGCATCAGAAGCTCTTCGCCGCTGCCCACGATCTGTTCCGCGTAGGGCAGGCCGCCGTCGGCCTCGTCCGACTCGCTGAGCCAGAAGAGATAGGTCCTCTCAAAATGCTCGTCCGCTTTGACGGCCCCGCTGTCCGGAGTCGGCGTCTCGTCGGGCAGCCCGATGTCGTCGAGCCCGTCCACCACGACGGGGATGCCGCCTTCCGCGGGCAGAAGCACCGGCTCGTCTGTCCGGATGTCATCTTCTTCGTCCCCGGCAGGCTCGTCCTCTATTTCCTCGTCCCATGTCTGGTCCGGCACGCTGTCCGTCCGCTCCGGCCCCTCGGCAAATGCGGGCAGCAGACAGCCGCACAGCAGCACCAGCACGATGCACAGTGCTGCGGCGCGCAGTGTCAGCCGCCTCCGTTCCAGTCGATTCCGCATACAACAGCCCTCCTTCATTCTCGCTCCCGGCGGGGATGCCGCCCTTTGCGTTATCAGGATACCGTTTACCGGACACGAAGGATGTCATTGCGTGCCAGTGCAAAAAATTTTACGCATGAAAAAACCGCCGCCGGGGTCTTTCGACTCCGGCAGCGGTCTGCTGTCTCCGAATTTTCGGTTTTCAGGTGCGGGTGGTGGCTTCCATGCAGTGCTCAGAGGGGGCGTAATATTCCATCAGAGCAATGTAATTCTCGCAGTGGTGGCAGAACGCCGCCCGGATGGCGTCGTCGGGCGCGCTCTTCATTGCCACGAACATCAGGATGTACTTTGCAATGAGGCTCACAGCCTCGCTCTCGAGGCCATAGCAAAGGCCCACGGCCAGGATCGGCACGACGATCTGCTGCGCACGGATGGGGATATTCTCCGCATCGACCCGCTTGAGCACGGCACGGCTCATGGTAGATGCCGCCCAGACGGCGCGGGAGATCTTCCAGTAATCCATGTTCTTCAGATGGGTGAGGGTGCGCAGCCGCTGGATGACCTCGCCGTCGTCCAGAACTTTGTTCTGCGTGACCTCCTCCTCCGAGCGGATGAAGGCACACTGTATCATGTCCATCAGGGCGGCTTCGTACTTCTCGTGGTAGTTCTCGCGGGAGATGAAGTACTCCTCCATACGGAGCATGACTTCGTCGGTTTCTTTGTCGGTCGCCAGCCAGCTGAAGTCCAGCGGCGTCGGGCCAAAATCATTCTTGCCCATCTCGTTCAGGTCTTCCAGCTCTTCCTCGTTCCGGGTGGAGGGAAGGAAGCGGTCGTTGCCGTTCCGGTGGAAGCTCCACTCTTCGGGCAGAAGATGCGGCACGATGTCGCCGCTGGAGATGATGTTGAAGATGTTGCTCTCGCCCCAGCTCTCTTTCAGGCTGCCGTCGGCATTGTGGTTGTTGTCGTAGTCCTGCTGCAAGTCGGGGTAGTCCTGCGGGCCGAGGGCCACCGGTGTCGCAAAGGTGTAGACGAAGACATTCTCCCGTTCCAGTCCGGGCAGCTCCTTGTTGACACGGGCAGCCAGAAGGTTCGCCACTGCCGCACCGCGGCTGTAGCCGCCCATCCAGAGCTTGACGACGCCCAGTCCCCCCTTTTGCTGAGCTGCCACCAGATAGTTCTTCAAATCGGCAAACACCTCATGCACCGGGATGATGAAGCCGCTGTGGGCGTGGCCCGCGCCGGTGTGCAGATTGCTCACCCACTCGCCGCCGTAGCCGCCGCCGCGCAGGACGAGCGCCACGATGGTGGTGCGCTTGCCGTTCAGGGTGATGGTCTTGCGGGCCGTGGACCAGCCCACGAAGTCGCCCGCCTTGCCCACATCGACATCATAATAGCGGTATTTCACGTCGCCGAAGCCCAGCTTGGTATAGGCTGCGTCGAGACTGTTCTCGCGGCCCACGTCCCCGTTGGCCCAGTATTTCGCATCGCTGGCCCATGTATTGAAAGCAGCCGTCACCATGCCCAGTGTCGCCAGCGCCAGCTGGTGGTCGTACTGGATGGAGGCGTGCGCAAAAAAACTGTCGCTGTAGTAATACTCGTGCTCGATGTCCATCTGGCTCAGCTCGCTGCGGAAGGACATTGTATAATTGCCCGCCGGGACTGCCCGGCCCACCGTCTGGCTTTTTGCCGCTGCCTCAGCCCGGGGCAGTGCCAGCCCGGGCGCAAGAGCTGCACTGCAAACCAGCGCTTTACAGAAATCACGTCGTTTCATGGTCTTTCCCCCCTGCTGCTTTCATAAACCTCTGACATTTCTATCGTATAGAGGATTTGCTATAGTATACCGTATTTTTCCAGCGGATTCAATCATCAACTCTGCCGATTGGGTATGTAAAAACCGGACAGCATCACTGCGGCCCGGTCATTTTCGTATTCTCAGAGAAGCTGCGGGTCCATCTGGCGGCAGAAGTCCACGATGTGGCGGAACATCTGCTCGACCGCCGGAGCCATCGCCGTGGGGCGCTGGACAGCCAGACCCACCACCCGGTACTCTTCCGGCTCGATGGGGTAGATCTTGACCGCCGCTGTGCAGCTGCGCAGCAGCATCCGGGGCATGATGGAGATGCCGAGGCCCGCCTCCACCATGGCGATGTTGGACTGGTCGTCGATGACGTGGCAGCGGCGCTCGGTGGAGATGGAGTATTTCTTGAGGAACTGGCGCATCTCGGCGTCGGTGGCGTCGCACTGGACGACAAAACTCTGGCCGTTCATCAGCTCCGGCGTCATAATGCCGTTTGGCGGTTCGGGCCAGTCCTGCGGTACGATGCAGAGCAGCGGCTCACGGAACAGCTCGGTCAGGTTGAACTCTTCGCGGCAGGTGGCGGACAGGAAGGCCAGGTCCACCTGACCGGTGCGCAGCCACTCCTTCACATCGTCGTAAGTACCCTGATAGACCTCGACTTCGATCTGGGGGTAGCTTGCCATGAAGCTCTTGAGGATCTGGGGCAGCAGGCCGGCGCAGACCGAGTTGAATGCACCCAGCTTCACCTTGCCCTTTTCCAGGCCGTTGAGGCGGGCGATGCTCTGCTGCAGGGCCTCGTCGCTGTTGAGCACCGCCCGGATGGACGGGTAGAGCGAAGCGCCATAGCTGGTCATGGTCACGCCGTTTTTGCCGCGGTTGAATAAGGTAAAACCAAGCTCAGCCTCCATCACCGCGATGGCATGGCTGATGGCAGAGGGGGTCAGATGCAGCTGCTGGGCCGCTTTGTTAAAGCTGCCCTGACGTGCGACTGCATCGAAAATTTCGTAAGAAAACAGCGTCATGTCCCTAGCCTCCTTCCGTTTTTCAGTTCGGAGACGCCCGTTCTTCTGTGAATCTTTTTCACCTTGAGGATGTCTTGCATCAATTTTCTTTTTGAGTGTACTATCCTATCTCTGCTTTGTCAAGCATCCAAACCTTAATTTTGGACGTTGAGCCAAATTTCTGCTTTTGAAACGCCATTTATAAGGTATATTGCGCCCTTTTCCGTTCCAGTATTTTCCTGTTTTAAACAAAAAGACCGTCAGCCCTCCATCCCGGAAAGCCGTCGGTCTTCTGCGTTCTACAGATGTTTTTACTCGAGCACCAGCAGCAGGCTCATCTTGATGCGGCCCTGCGCCGTGACGCCGTGGAGACCGTTCTTGTCGAGGCGGAAGCTCTCGCCTGCGTTCAGCTCATAATTCTTCATGAATCTTCTTCATTTTTGTACCTCTGACCTCTAAAATTTTTAAAAAAATCATAGGTACAAGCCCCAAAAGCCCATATAAAACAAAAAAGACGACAAACCGTTTCTCTCAACGATTTATCGTCCTTTTGGTGCGCTCGAGGGAACTCGAATCCCTGGCCCTCTGATTAAAAGAATGGCCGCTCTAGGATTTGGCCGTTTTTCGTCATTCGTTTTTGTATAGAATCATCGTTGCTTTTGTTCTCGGTCGTGCATCTGTGCACCCAGCCTTTCTCGGCGGATAAGGCAAAAATAAGGCACTTTCCAGAGGACACCCAACAATGAACAGAAAAAGAAGCAGCCCACAGACCCGGCGGAATTATCCCCGCCCTCTGTGGGCTGTATTTTTGTTTCCCGGTCATGCGTGGTTCTCTTCCCGAATGCGGGTGAACACATCCGTTAGAGCGTCCGCCGCCGCTGCATCCGCCGAACGGATAAACCCTGCGTAAATGTCGGTGGTGGTGCTGGTCTTGGCGTGGCCCAGACGGCCAGAAACCGCCGTAACGGGCACATGAGCTGCTATCAGCAAGCTGGCGTTGGTATGCCGCAGGCTGTGGAAGTGCACCGGCGGCAGGTTATGCGCCGCAAGAAAGCCCGGGAACCACGTTGTTACCGTCTTGGGGTCAATGGGTGCGCCGTTCCATTTGGTAAACAGCAGGTCGTTTTCCACCGTCTTCCCCTCTATTTCCACCTTGCGCATCCACTCGGAACCGATTTTGAACCGCTCCGCTTTTTGGTGCTTGCGGTATTCCTGCAAGAGCTGCACACAATCCGGCCCAATCTTGATGCACCGCCGGGAGCGTTTAGTTTTGGGCGAGGTGAACATCGTACCTTTGCCCGGAATGTATTGCAAGGTGCGTTCAATGGAAATCGTACCCGCGTCTAAATCCACGTCAGACCAGCGTAGGCCGCAAATCTCGCCGCGCCGTGCGCCCGTGAACAAGGCAAGCTGTGTAATGACACTAAATTGTGTGGGTGCATCCTGCAAGGCATTCAGCAGCTTGGCAACGTCCAATTCTTCGAGGGCCTGCACGTCTATCTCTTCGGCCTTGGGTGCTTCTGCCCGCTTGCAGGGATTTTCCGGCACAAGGCCCCATTGCACCGCCTTTGTGAATACGCTGGACAACATCCGGTGATAGTGCTGCACTGTGTTTCCGTTGAGCCTGCCGCCCTCTCTGGTGTGCTCTGTGAACGCCTTGGAGAGAGGAAGCCCAGCGACCCGGGAAACCTTTTCCGCCGTGCTCTGGCTCACGTTTGCGCCCCTGTGCACGTTCCGCATGGTATCTTCCCCAATGCCTGCCGCCTTTGCGATCTCGCCCCGTTTTCCGTGCGGCAGCCGTTCCAGCAGAGCAGGCGTTGCGGTATAGGTGCTATCTTCCCGCACGCCCTGTTCCTCTAGGTTTGAGTAAAAAGCCATCAGGTGCGAGGGCTTGACTTGGCAGACCTTGAGTTGCCCCAGTCCGGCGGAGATACGCGGTACAAGTCGCCGGTAGTTGTAAACCGTTTTAGGCTTGAGCTTCTTTTCTGCGTACTCGGTGAACCACCGCTCTATCAAATCATCCATCTTCATAGATGCTTCAAGAGAAATGCCGTTGCGCACTTCCTGCTCAAATGCGTCCGCCTGCCATTTCAATTCCCGTTCCAGCTTCTTCCCGGTCATTCCCGGCGGAGGTGTATAGGTGCGGTTTACCAGCACTTGACGGCCTGCCCGATCATAGCCATTGGAAACCCGGATGCAGTAGGAACAGGAGCCGTCTTTCTTCATCCGCTTTGTTATCTTTGCCATGTGTCCACCCCGTTTTCTGCCGTTCCACCGGGCTTCATTCGTCCTCCATGTAGGCGGTCACACGGTCGAACAAGGGCAGATACTGGCCCTCTATCCGTGCAAAGATAGCCGCCGCTGTTGCTTCATCGTAGACATGAGAAGTCAAATTGCGGTCGTTCAGCAGCTCTACCCATGCCTTTTGATCGTCTATCATACCAAAGGCGAATGCCTGCTTGATGACCTCTTTCGGGCTGTTGATGTTGGTATAGCCTTGGTCAAGCAGGTATTCCCGCATGGTTTTCCATGCCAGTTCCGTACAGAACTCAAAGCGTTGAATGGTTCCATCCCGCACAGAGTCCAGCGGATATTTCTTGTAGTCGTCCAGTGCTTCCCGCAGCCGGGTCACGGCAGCGGTAAAGCGGTCGTATTTTTCGTGCAGCTTGTCCATCAGTTCAACACCATCCCTTTCGATGTTCGCAAGAAATACAGGCTCCATGCCATCCGTAATGTGCACGATGTCAAATTTCAGCAGCGTGGGCAGCTCTTCGCAGCACATCCAAAACTCGGCCCGGTTGTCCTCTGGCATCCCGTACACGGCCAAATCTATGTCACTGTTGGGCCGGTTATCGCCCCGGGCACGGGAGCCGAACAGCACAAGCCGCTTTGCGCCAAACCGCCGGGCCAGTGCCGCAAGCTGATTATAAAGTTCTTCCATCTTCTCACCTGTCACAATCTTTGTGCATTCTGTCCCGTAGCCGTCCCCGATCGGGCCGCGATCGGTGCAAGAGAGGGGGGCAACTTGCACAAATCGCAGCGGCACCAGCACGCTCTGGCAGCGGTCAGGCATCCCGCCGGGGGTTATTCTTTCGGGTCGTCCGTGGCTGCATCATCCGCAGCAGACCCGGCGGCATTCTGCGCATCCTCTAACACATCCGCTGCCCACTCCACTTCATCGTGAAGATTGTACGAATATCTAGAAAGACGTGTTAACTCTTGAATACGCTTCACAGCTTCTTCTCTACCGACATTATTCAATTTGTCAAAAGCCGACTCTAGCTCTTCTCTCTGACTCTGTATATCTATGTTTTGCGTAGCCGCACCGGCGACCTTATAAAGATCTTCTTTCGCATCAGGATCTGCAGCCTTTAGAACTTCATCTAGCGAACATAATCCATATAATTTTCCGATTTCTACACCTAACGCATCTGCCAATTTCTGTAGATTTTCAGGCGATACTCTACTGCTATCCCTTTTTACCATGTTGTAAATTGTTGTGTAAGGTATTCCCGCACGGCGACTTAGCTCTTTTAATGAAATTTTTCTTTCTTGCGCAATCTTTTGCACATTCGCTCCAATCCCCAAATTGTTCACCTGCCCTTTATTTATTATAAGAATACCACTAAAATACCCACTTGTAAATATTTTATTGACAAATTCTCACAAGGGTATTATACTGTATATAGTTCCCCACTTGAGAACAAAAAAAGGAGGGCCTTCTATTTGAAAGTCAGTAAAAACCGTCTACTGCTCTTGGAATGCAAGACCGGTCTAACCGGAAAGCAGGTAGCACAAAGAGCAGGAATAAAAGAACAGAGCTATTCAATGATCAAGCATCGCTGTTCCTGCAGCGCACCGACCGTTGCTGCCTTGGCTCATGCTTTTGGCGTTGAAGTGGAAGAAATATTAAACGATGTGCGAAAGGAGAGTTGATGTATGGGTGATGCTATCCGCTATCCCAACATGGGAACAGTCAAAAAAGCCGCTGAAATTTACGGTCTGTCCCCAGTTTACATCCGCCGACTGTGCAAAGAGGGCAAAATCCGTTATGTGAATGCTGGACACATGTGGCTCGTGAATTTGGACAGTTTAGCTCGCTATTTTGAGCAAGGCGACCCCGGCCCGGCGGAACTCGGTTCGACTATCCACGGCATCCGCCGGGCAGTGAGGTGATCCCTTTGAGTTCTATTTCAGAAGCTGTAAAGAATCATGATGATACAAAGATCTTTCGCCCGGCGGATTATGACGACTTTATGCGCTGGCTAGATTATGCCGACACGGAAGAAAAGCTTTTCTCACGCCTTGGCTATTGGATGGTCATGCAGGGCCTGCCCGATGATCGAAACCAAAAATATGACATGGTAAGAGAACGTGCACAGGAGCTAAAGCTCTGGAATGGTCTTGAACTCAAACTCCGGCGTTGGATGGACAACTCTGCGGAAGAATTCAAAAGACTCGGCGAGAAAGCGTACACCGCTCTGATCGGGCAGGACTATGCCAGTTACAAAAACAATGCACCATCTGAGCCAGTCAAAGCACTTGCACCACTTTGTCTAAAAGACATCCATGGAGAAGATACAAAGTGGCTCGTGCCGGGTGTTATCCCTCTCGGAGAGATTTCTTTGCTTGGCGCAGACGGTGGCACAGGCAAGGGCATCTGGCAAGCGCAGCTTATAGCCTATGTCACTACTGGGCAAACTTCCAGCTTCTTCCCCGACTCGCCCCAACAGATTGGAAAAGTGCTTATTTTGTCCGGCGAAGATGATCCTCGTAAGGTGTTGAAAGGACGTATCACAGCAGCTGGAGCCGATATGAGCAGAGTTCTTGTTGTGACCGCTGATGAATATTACATCCAGACCGGCAAGCAGCTCTGCATCAAAGATAAGGCCCTCGCCGATTTTGTAGATGCCAGTGAACCTATCCTGTTGATTCTCGATCCCTTGCAGAGCTTTCTTCCTGCCGATGTTGATATGGCAAAACGTAACCAGATGCGTGGCGCAACGCTCCCCCTAAAAGGGATTAGCAGTAAACACAATCTCTCAACCCTTATTTCTATGCATACCAATAAAAAGCAGGGTGTTTCCGATCGTGCTCGTCTTGCCGACAGCTCTGATTTGTGGGACATTGCACGCAGCGTGCTGATGATGGGACGAGATAGGAACACCAAACAAATCTATATCAGCCATGAGAAAAGCAGCTATTCCAAGCCTGCACAAACCATTTTGATGCACATCGAAGATGTAACTGTGGATGGACTTAAGACCGCCAAAGCCGTATTTGACGGGTACAGCACCAAAAAAGACGCTGATTTCGTTGAAGAACGTCGCTTCAAAGTTTCCCAGACTAAAGATGATACCGCTCAAGTCATCTTGAACATACTGGCGGAAAGCAACACGGCCAGCATGGCAAACCCCCAGCTTAAAAGTGCCGTTATGTTAGAGACAGAATGTAGCGAACGCACTTATAAACAGGCATACGCTGAACTTGTTAAATCTGGCGAGATTGCCAAATACCAGCTAAATCAGAAAGGCGGCAAGCGTGGCTGGTTCACTCGCCTTGCCTACCGTGGTGAAACAGATTGCACACTGACAGATATTTAATATTTTATCGTTCTTTTTTGTCTCTGTGCAAGGTTTGCACACTGACCCCATTTTGCACACTGACTCACTGTGCAAGCTCTTTGTCTGTGTACAGCATTTGCACACAGACTTTTCCAGCGAACCCACGTCAATAAATGGTCAGTGTGCAATATTGTGCCCCCACAGTAGTATTATCGAAATCGAAAGGAGACCGCATGAGATATACTCGACCACCCTAGAACTACCCAGGCGGATACCGACACAGCCCGCCGAACCTTAGCGATCAAGACAATTTTACCCACCTCTTCATTCAAGTAAACAAAAACCGCTCACACTGTTGGCGCAGTGTGGGCGGCAGAATGAGCGGTAGAGTTTGGACGACTATACCGCTTCTAGTGTAACAAAACACGGAGGCTTTTTCAATGACGACTTATCAATTTCGGTGCGTAATTCCTCTGGCTCTGTATTTTCTTATGGGTGCTGCTGCATATTGGCGCAGCGGTTTGATGTGAGAGGAAATGAGCATGGAGATCAACGCAATGAATGACCCCGAGACTCGTGATAATGTGAGAAAATTTATCCACTATTTGAGCGCCTACCAACGAGCCTTTAATCTTCCTGGATACATATTTAAGGACCTAAACCATATGTGCGCTGATGCAGTTTTTTCGGCCATGTGTTTTGGCTACAGAATGGGCAGTGCAGCGCATCAAGACAATGTTATCGTTACCGACTTCCGTGAAATCGAACAGAAACTGGAAGCCATAAAGGCCAAAGAAAGGATGATGAATCTTGCTGTTTCCGAATATCGAAGCCGAGAGAATGAAGGCTGACATGACTAAAACCCGTTTAGCGCAGGAAATCGGCGTGCACCCCAGCACTTTGAGAGACTGGCAAACAGGCCGCGCCGAGATCCCGGCCAGCAAAATTGTAGCACTTTCCAAAGTGCTCGGTGTGACGGCAGACTATCTTCTAGGGCGAATTGCTGCTCCAAAAGCCTGAATGAAAGGATGTGTCAGATAGCAATGGCAAACAAACTCAAAGCTGTGCCAACAGATAGTACAACGCCTGTACTTGATACCTCAAAGATTCCAAAAGGGGAACGCTTTAATATCGGTCAGGTAATTTTTGATGCAGTCCAACACGAGTTCCAGAATTCCACTGTTCAGGCTGACTATGAGCGTTGGAGAGCAGAGCAAGCCATGCGGAGAGGATGATAAAACAGATGAGGTGTGTAAAAATTATCGGTGCCACTATGATTTTATCCATCATTGGTGTGGTCAAAGTAGTGCAGGATGCTTGTGCCTTGGTTGTCTATGCGCTTGTATCATATGGCAAGTGGGAAGCTGTGGAAGCCGCACACGCCGCCCCGGCGGTCGTGTTTGCATTGACCACAGGGCTGCTAATATCCTTCTGGGTCTCTTGCCCTGCAAATGAATAGTATTAAATGCAACGGCACTTCCACGGATATAGCGTAGGTACTACCCAGCGAAAAGAAAGGCGCGGGGCGAGGAAGGCGCGGAGTTTTTCCCGACGGATGCAAGAATTTTTTTCGCGTTTCGTTACGCAAAATTTCATCTTGGCATTTTCACCCCCGCCGGGAAATCAGACAAGAAAGGAATTTTAACGATGGATGATAAAACTTTATATAATCAGCAAGTTGAACGACTTCGTCAAAAGGAAGCCGAGTGCTTTTTGACCTTTCTCGACAGGTACTCCACCCTCTTAAAGCTGGCGCGCGAGAATAATTTTAGTGGAGAGGACTGCTACCGGGTCGTCGAAGCATTTCTGCGGATGGATTCCACCGAATAACCTCTTAAAACGCCCCGCCGGAGGCCGTTCAACATAGACGGCAGCATAATCACAAGCTGTGGGCCATTACCTGAACGCAGCCGTCCCGCCCACGCTGGAAGCTGATGCATCCACGCACACACCCAGACCTCCCCGGCGGAATCCATCCCCAGACAAGCCCCGGACACACCGCCCACGGTCCAGATCGGGACGCAGCATAGCCACCAGCATGACCGCCGCACCCCCATGCAGCACGAAAGCCCGCCCGGCATCCCACGCCGGACAGGCTTTTTTTTGTTTTCCCTCATGCTGAAATGTTCGCACATCCGCCTGCGATTATTCATAAAGCAGCTATGCCGCCGTTACTTGGTCATGGCTGCATCCCTCTTTCCAACGGTTTCGCCGGACAAAGTGTTCCCCCAATCAGCCCCGCTGCCACTGTACTTCTTGAGGATGTTCTCAAAGTGCTTTCAATTTCGTTCATCGGTATTATGATGTAATTTCATGCATGCGTTTCTACAGTAGAATGCTACTCCATCTGTCCATATTACGCTGAAAAAAATCAGTGCAAACCATGGCATTCCACGGCACAGGACGCCACTCCGTGGCACCAGATGCAAAGAGATTCCACGTTATTCCAAATGGGCGTAGGGATTCCCGCTCATCAATGCTGCATCCCGCTGCACCGCTGTTCACGTTCGCCCCTCTTGAAATATAGCCCCCTCCATGGTTTAATGCAGGCACACAGAGAGCGACACACATCGACCAGAAGGAAAAGAGGTGCATTGATTGAACAATACAATCCGCTATCCCAACATGGGCACCGTCAAAAGGGCCGCTGAAATCTATGGACTGTCACCATCCTATATCCGGCGGCTTTGCAAAACGGGCAAAATCAGGTATGTAAACGCCGGGCATATGTGGCTTGTGAATCTGGATAGCCTAGCCCGGTACTTTGAACAGGGCGACCCGGCTCCGGCAGAGCAAAGCCAGACCGCCCACGGCATCCGACAAATTGGATGATGGACACACCCGGGAGCACACCGAGAACGTACACCCCGCCCGGCGGCGAGGTGTAACACACTAGACTTTCACGGAAAGTCGTGTGATCTTGCAGAGGGCCTAGCGCTTGCAAGCAGTGCAGCCGTTTATACAAACGCTGCTCTTGCAAGCAATGGCCCTGTACATACACGGCCCCTTGCGTTGCAAGGACTTGTTGGGAAGAATCCCAAACCCACATAACAGCCGCCTTGCTCTGGCAGCACCGCAGCACTCGCACGGCCCGCACTCTGATGCACGCAGCCAACGCACCCCGCCGGGGAGATCATGCGCAGATCAGCAGCACCACACACCGCAGCAGCGCCGGCAGGAGAACGCCCAGCGGCATCCCCGGACACACGCAGCACATACCCATACGGCCCAGATTAGACACCCAGCCGCCCATGCTGGAAGCTGTGCAGCACCCGCAGCCCCGCACGATCAGGCCCACAGACAACAGCCCCGCACGGAACACACGCCCGAGCCATTCTATCAGCCGTCCAACATGGAAGCCCTACGCAGGAGCATTGACGAGATGCAGCAGGGTAAGACCGTCACAAAGACGCTGGAAGAACTCACCGCACTGGAAGATGATTGACATCCAAACAGCACGAAAGCCCGCCCGACCATCAGGCCGGACAGGCTTTTTCTTTTTCCCGCAGCGCATCAGCCCCGCCGAATGTCCACTGAAACCAGATGCACACTCGCTTTCCCTATGGGCAAAGCGGGGTCAAGCTCTTTAGACACGGCCACCGGATCAACATCCGCCAGATCAGACGGCACGGGGATTGCATCCCCATCCCGCTGTGCAGCGCGCAAATAGCCCGCAAGGCATTCTGCAGCCATTTGCATAGCGTCCCCGAAGTTGTCACCTTGCGTTGCAAGGTAATTCAAATCCGGGAAGATTACCGAATAACCGTCATTCTCTTTGTAGAAACAAGCCGGATATGCCGTTGCTCCCCGGCGGTACGCTTCAAAGTCCACCTCAACCCGCCGCACAATCTGCCCGCCCACTGCTATGGGCATCGTGTCGGACGCTTCCAGGATTGTCCGGCCTGCATCCTGTTCCGTAATGCCCCAAATGCTGATAGCGTCCCGGGCCATGTCCAGCGCTTCCGCGAGGGTGCCGCCCTCTGTGTTGATGTTCAAATTAGGGACAAAGACCACATACCCACGCCCGGCGGGTGTCAGAATCACAGGATAGCTTGCTTTCATTGTATCACCTCAGTTCACATTGCACCGCGTCCAACATGGCAGCACAAGCAGCAGCCCCACCCCGGCGGCATCCATGCCCAGCAGCACACAGCCAGACCGCCGCCCGCATTGCCCGCTGCATCCATATTCCGCCGGGGAGATCAGCCACAGATCAGGCAAGGAGAGAACCACCAGCACGACCACAGCCCCGCGCCCAACAAGAGCGGGCCCGCACTGGAAGCCGACCGCAGATCCCGCCGGGAGTAGCAGCAACCACGCACACGATCAGACCGCCTACGCACCAGCAGTCAGACCGGTACATGCTGCACCCGTCCTTGTGATGGGAAAGCCCCCCCGGCGGACACTGCCCAACACATAGCAAGCCGCACCCAGACCGCCCGCAAATCTCGCAGCCTGAACCGCCCCGCCCACACCGCCGGGCATCAGAAGCAAGGCACAGCGTAAGGCACACGGCAAGGCATTTTTTCAAGAGTAAGGCACAAATAAGGCACATTCTGGCTGTTTCGCACCCCTTGTAAAACAGAAAAGCCCACGATTCACACCGCGTTTTCAACGGTTAATCGTAGGTTTTTCTTTGGTGCGCTCGAGGGAACTCGAATCCCTGGCCCTCTGATTAAAAGTCAGATGCTCTACCGGCTGAGCTACGAGCGCATATTTTCAGATTTACAGATACTGCCGAATAATATTACCACACCCGCGCCAAAAAAGCAAGAGGGAAGCGCAAAAAAGTGCCTTTCCGCAGCACACAGACCCCCGCCGGGAGCGCACCCGTTCTTTTTATAAAAGCCAGTTTTACTGTCACCTCTCTGGGACGCGGATGTTCTGGCGGCAACTTCCTCTTTACAAATGAGGCGCGAACCAGTACAATCAAAGCAGAACGCACTGTCCCGGCCCGTATGCGGCGGGGCTTTTTGATAGGAGGCTGTTTTATCATGAAAATCTCTCGTCGGTCTGTCCTTCATATTTCCGGGCTGGCAGCGGCAGCGCTGGCCCTGACCGGCTGCTCTGCGGCTGGAAGCGCCGCGCTGGGCGGCAAGCTGCCCGGCCTGCTTAAGGGTCTGGCAAAAAAAGGGGAGACCGCTGCTTCGTCGGAAGCTGCCAGCGACATGGCCGTCACCCCGCC
>ENA-ORNK01000899-ORNK01000899.1-human-gut-metagenome-genome-assembly--contig:-NODE-899-length-30420-cov-6.006619_pt1 | contig 30420 bp, 26 predicted proteins | sample MGYA00242115_ERZ509022 | MGnify/ENA primary metagenome ERZ509022 (study PRJEB26280, sample SAMEA2338690) | human gut metagenome | biome: human gut; feature: human-associated habitat; material: faeces...
GACGTGGACGCAGTGCTTTTGTCGCCTGCCGCGGCAAGTTTCGATATGTTTGAAAATTATGCCGCGAGAGGAAGCGCTTTTATCGAAATCGTAAAGGAACTGAAAAAGATTGAAACGCGCAGATAACAATCAATATTATTTGCGGTTTGATCCCGTGCTTGTAGCGGCAGTTTGCGGACTTGTACTGTTCGGAATAATCATGGTGTATTCCGCAAGCAGCTATAACGCCGAAGTTAATTACGGAAACGAATACTACTATATGTATAAACAGATTATCGGCGCAATTCTGGGGTTTTCCGCGATGTTCGTGCTGTCGGTAATCGACTATCATATCCTGATAAAATTCCGTTACATAATTCTCGGAATATCTTACGTCTTGCTGGTGCTGGTGTTTATTCCCGGCATAGGCGTGGAAAACTACGGCGCCAAACGCTGGATAAACTTACCGTTTTTTACCATTCAGGCAAGCGAAATCGCCAAATTCGGCTTTATAGTTTTTGCCGCCGCGTATATGGCGAAAAATTATAAAAAAATGAACACGTTTCTCGGCATACTGCCCGTCCTTGCGGTGGGCGCGTCGATGTGCATGCTCATAATTTTAGAACCTAATATGTCCATAACCATGTGCGTTATAATGCTTATGTTCGCCATGCTGTTCGTGGGCGGGGCGAGAATAAAACATTTCGTGCTTATGGCTGTGCCCGTGGTACTGCTTGTACCCGTGCTTATAGTGCTGGAGCCGTACCGTCTTGACAGACTTATGGCATTTCTCAATCCGTGGGAATCTCCGCTTGAAGAAGGGTATCAGCTGATACAGTCCTTTTACGCTCTCGGAAGCGGCGGACTGTTCGGCGTGGGATTGTTCAACTCCAGGCAAAAATATCTGTTTCTGCCGTTTTCAGAAAGCGATTTTATATTCAGCGTAATAGGAGAGGAGCTGGGATATTTCGGATGCGTCGCGGTCATCGCCGTTTACGTCGTCATTATCTGGCGCGCCGTTCGCATCGCAAAAAACAGTAATGACCGTTTCGGCTGTTATCTTTCTGCGGGCATAGCCGCGCTTATAGCCGTGCAGACCTTAATAAACATCGCAGTCGTAAGCGGTTCCATTCCCCCGACGGGATTGCCTTTACCTTTCGTCAGCGCCGGAAGCAGCTCCCTCATTGTTTTCTGCGCTTCCGTCGGCGTTCTTCTTAGCGTGGAAAGATTTAGCCATAAAAGCGTTAAATGCCTTATTGGAAAGTAACACAACGGAAAGTCCGGCGGCGATAACGGTATCGGGCAAGAGATAAATGATATTGTAAACAAGGCTGTAAGAAACCGCCGCCCAGCCGGCAAGGTCACCCTGCCATATCATGAAATCGATACCCGAAGACCAGAACAGTATTCCCGCAAGAACGTGGCTGAGATATCTTACGAGGAAATAAAAAGCGTAACCCAAAAGAATATTGAAATGCGCCGTCACTACGGGGCGGTTGTTCATCAGGGCGTTTTCGTATTTTGCAGGCGAATAGCTTAAAACGCCTATAAGGGAAATCGCCAGGAAGGGCAGGAAATAATCCAGCAAAGCGCTCCAGGGCGAAACTATGTAAGGATTCTGGAAAAACTGCAGCAGCATGAAAGCAAAGCAAACGATCATGCTTTTACGAAACCCGAAATAGTAGCAGTAAAGCCCTATGGGCAATACGGACGCCAGCGTAATGGAGCCGCCGAAAGGCAGACTGAAAAGCTTGATGAAAGAAAGCGCAAACGCCGCCGCAAGACAGATAGCGCCGTAAGTAAGCTCCCGCGTGCCGGTTACGCGAACAATGCCTTTCTTTTTCTCGACTATCGCCGTCAGGACAAAAAGCAGCGCCATAATCGCAATCACGACGACAAACAGTACAACCATTTTCCATGGTTCGGTCAATACGTTACCGAAATCAAACATAAAAATATCCTTTAATACCACTAAAAAAGCCTACCGACATTACGCGCGGTAGGCTTTTTTTAATCTGATTGCATCAAAAAAATTTACAAACAGCTTCCCTACGCGAGTACTAACTCACAGGTTCAAAGGGACAGTCCTTTCGGAAACATCTCAGCGGTCTTAAGCCGCGCCCCTAGCGGTATCGTACATATTATAGTAAACGATAAAGTTTATGTCAAGCGTATCGGGATTTATTGTTGCAATTTAATTTACGGTAGTGTATAATAAAAAACATGAAGTACGTAAAAGCGACATTACGATATTTTTTTGCGCATTTTCCCAAGCTTATGGCGATTGCGATAATTCCCGCCGCGGTAGTCGCTTTTTTCATGGAGCCGCAAGGATTCGGACTGGTGCTTACCGTCAGTCAGCTCGAGGCCGTGCAAAGTTTTTCGGACGTGTTCTTTTTGGTTTTCAGCCGCAATCTTATAACGCGATGGCCGTATATGATTTTCGTTTCGCTTTTATTGATTCTGCTGTGTATCAGTTATACGATGGGAGTGGTGGAAAAACATTTCCGCGTCGGCAAGTTTTCGCTGAGACAGCCTTTTTCCAATATTAACAACTGTTTTGCTTCTGCGTTCAAAGTTTTTGCGTTGCTTGTCGTCATATATATAGTTTATAAATTTTTACTTGTCTGCGTACTTACTCTGCTTACGTATGTGCTGGATAATTTCTATGTTGCGGACGTAGCGATTGCAGTAGTCATGGCAATAGCAAGTCTAGCGGGATTTTTGTTCCTTTTAGTACTTGTTCGCCCGATAATATACGCCGCGGCAACCATGCTGGTCTACGGATACTACTTTAAGGACGCATTGAGCGTCGCGATAAAAATAACCGAAAAAGACAGGCTGGAACTCAATATTGCTTTGATTTTTCCGTTTGCCGTTTATTTCACGGTAAGTTCGTTGCTGGTAATACTGAATGCGCCGTGGATTGTTTTGTGTTTGGTACATACTTTGCTGATAGCGGTTTTGGTACAGTATGTCACGGTTTACGTGCTGATAGCAATGTTCGAACTTTCGGGTATAGAGCGGCGCGACGTAAGAAGATATTATTAGGAGGGAGCGGGCGTGTCCTTTAAAAACGCTTTTAAGCTTTTAATTTCCAAATTCAGTTACGTTTGGGTAATATTGCTTTACATTACCGTCATGTTCGTAATCCTTTTAAGTTTGGGGCTTACGTTTTTATTGCCGGTAATCCGTTCTTTTGCCGCGGCAGGCATAGGCGATATGTTCAATAAAGCCATTCTGTCAATTTTGAACGGGGCTTCGTTTACTGAAGCTTCAGCGCAATTCAACGCTATTCTGAGCGAAATAAAAATTATTTTTGCCACCGACTCAAGAACTTTTGTAAATTCCGCATTGTTTATAGTGCTGGTGGTTACCGTAGCTTACAGATTTATCATGGGACTGTATGAATTGCCTATTGTCAGCGTAATTCAGGGCGTAATGAGCGATAATGCAAAATACGGTTATATGGCAAAATATGTTGCGTTTTTCGGTAAATCGGTTAAATTTTCTTTGGTGAAAATGCTTTTTATGACGTTATATGATTGCGTAATGTATTTTATCGCCATAGGACTTGCAAAACTGTGCGCGTCGTTTATGCTTTTGCTTGCTCCGTTTGTGTTTATGCTGTCGCTGATAATCTTGCTTTCCTTCCGTTATTCTCTGATTGCCGGGTGGTCGCCCGCAATAGTGGTGGACGGCAAAAAGATTTTTCCTGCGCTGGGTGCTTCGCTTAAAAGCGCTTTTTCCGCATTCGGTTCGCTGTTTTCGCTTTTTATGATGGTTTGGGTGATAATAATAGTGTTTAATTTTATCATCGGCGTATTTACTTTTTGCGCGGGACTTATCGTGACCGTTCCCGTATCTATTTTCTTCATAAATCTTTTGAACATGACATTCTACTACAACCGCAACGGTAAAAGCTATTACGTCGAAGGTAACGTTTTTGTACCAGACTCGGCAAAAAAGAAATAAAATAAACTTTTTAATTTCGTAAGAAGTTTAGCTTTAAAATAAAAAACTTAGTTAAAACTTAATTTTTTGAAAAACATAAAAGGAAACTTAAATTTAATTCAATAGACAAAAAAAACGCCGCGACGGATTACCCGTTACGGCGATTTTTTTATTCAGAGAATTTTGTCACTCGTCATGCAATCGTGCGCACCTTTACAACGCTGTCCATGCCCTTGATTTTATCAAGCGCGGCATCGGACAGATTTTCGTCGAGGTCGAGTATAAGATATGCATGTTCGCCTTTAGCCTGAGACATCAGGTTGGCAATATTAATGCCTTCTTCGCCGATGACAGCCGTAATTGCGCTTAACACGTTTTTAACGTTTTTATGGAAAACGGTAATGCGGCTTTTGCCTTGACGCGGCATTTTGCATGCAGGCATATTGACGGAGTTGGTTATGTTGCCGTTCTCGATAAAGTCAATCATCTGGCGCGCAACCATAACCGCGCAGTTGTCCTCGGCTTCGGGTGTGCTTGCGCCAAGGTGCGGTATTGCGATAAGGTTTTTAACGCCCAGCATTTCGTCGGTGGGGAAGTCGGTGACGTATCTCGACAGTTTTTCGCTTTCAAGCGCGTCGATGACGGCGGCCGCGTCCACAAGTTCTCCGCGGGCAAAGTTAAGTATAACGCTTCCGTCTTTCATCAACGCTAAGGTATCCTTGTTAACCAGCGAGCGGGTAGAGTCGTTGAGAGGAACGTGCAAGGTTATAAAATCGCTTTTTTTGAAAATTTCGTTGATGTCGGTTTCCTTGATAACGTGGTGGTCAAGATTCCATGCGCCGTCAATAGAGATAAAGGGGTCGTAACCCAAAACGTTCATGCCAAGCTTTATGGCGACGTTTGCGACCATTGCGCCGATAGCGCCTAAGCCCACGACGCCCAAAGTTTTGCCTTTGATTTCACAGCCCACAAAAGCGCTTTTGCCCTTTTCAACCGCTTTGGTGACTTCCGCGCCCTTTCCTTTAAGAGAAGCGGCCCATTCAATGCCCTCGACGATTTTTCTGCCGGCAAGCAGTAGTCCGCAAACGACAAGCTCCTTGACTGCGTTAGCGTTTGCACCGGGAGTATTAAATACGACAATGCCTTTTTCGGAGCATTTGTCCAAAGGTATATTGTTGACGCCCGCGCCCGCACGTCCTACGCACAGTACGGAAGAGGGTATGTCGTATTCGTGCATATTGAAAGACCTCAGCACTATTGCATCGGGATTTTCCGCTTCTTTTACAAGAGCGTAATTGTCGCTGAATTCCTTGTTGGCGACTTTGCTTATTTCATTAAGCTTCAGAATATTGTACATTGTCAGGCTCCTTTAATTTATTTAGCGGTTGTTTTTTTCGAATTCCGCCATGAATTCTATAAGTTTTTTGACGCCTTCTACGGGCATGGCGTTATAAATGCTTGCGCGCATGCCGCCCACAAGCCTGTGTCCCTTGATGGAAACAAGACCGTTTTTGGCAGCTTCGGAAACGAAAGCCGCGTCGGTTTCGGGCGAGGGGGTGGTAAACGGAACGTTCATGATAGAACGGAATTCGGGCACAACGGGGTTGTTGTAGAAGGAGGAATTGTCGATAAAATCGTAAAGCATCTGTGCTTTTTCCTCGTTAATCTTCTGCATCGCCTTGACGCCGCCGATACTCTTAAGATATTTGAATACTTCGGTCGCTACATAGGTTGAAAAAGCGGGCGGAGTGTTGTAAAGGCTCTTGTTTTCGACCTGAGTGCTCCATTTCATCATGGTGGGGCAAAGCGGATTTTCCTTACCCAGCATGTCTTTTCTTACGATAACAATCGTGACGCCCGCGGGCGCGATGTTTTTCTGCGCGCCGGCGTAAATGACGGCAAATTTTTTGACGTCGATTTCCTGACTTAAGATGCAGGAGGAAAGGTCGCCTACGAGAGGAACGCCGTTCGTGTCGGGAACGTCTTTATATCTTGTACCGAATATGGTGTTGTTATAGCAGATATGTACGTAATCGGCATCTTTTCTGAACATATCGGGCGTGGTTGCGGGGATATATGTAAAGTTTTTGTCTTTGGAAGAAGCTACTTCAACCATATCGCCGTATTTTTTGGCTTCTTTGTAAGCTTTGCCCGAAAAGTTACCCGTAACGATATAATCGCCTTTCGTTGAGGAGGAATTATGCGCAAGGTTAAGGGGTACGGCTTCAAACTGCAAGGAAGCGCCGCCCTGAACGAAGATAATATCATATTCTTCGGGTACGGACATGAGTTCTCTCAAAAGGCTCTCCGCTTCGTCGTTGATTTTCTCGTAGGGTTTGGAGCGGTGGCTCATTTCCATTACGGACATGCCTGTCCCTTCGTAATCGACAAGGTTTTTCTGCACCTTTTCAAGCACTTCAAGCGGCAACATGGACGGACCTGCTGAAAAATTGTAAACTCTCATATATATCTCCTTATCAAAATTATTTAACGAAATGAAGTATAATAAACATTATAAAACTTCAAAATTAAAAATGCAAGTAAATTCTCCCGATTTAAGCTAGATTTTCGTAAATTTTCCGCATTTTGACGAAAAAGCGGGAATAGCCGTTCTCAAACCGTGCGCGCATCCGAATGTCAGGCAAAAAAACGTCGTCTGTTATTGACTTTATAGTAAAAATAGCTTATAATAAGATATATGGCGGTATTTTACTCGCGTTCAATAAAATTAAATTGTTCTGGTTCGGATTAATCGGGCAACGGATAAGGTAGGATTATGTTATACGCATTGTTTACAATAGGAAATTATACCGTTACTACTGTGGATTTGATTGTCGCGGCGGTTTGTGTCGTCGGTTTAATTTCTTTTCTTATTTTTATAATACACGATATGAAGAAAAATCCGGGCGGAGTCAAAAGTTCGGATAAATCAAGAAAAGGCGACGCAGCGGTTTCCTCGGCGGAAACCAAAGATGCCCTTTATCCCGAAGAAGCAGGAAAGGGCAAAAACAAAAAACAAAAAAATAAAGTCGGCAAAGAAGAAAAAGCCGCAAAAAAACAGTCCGATGTTTTGTCGGACTCTGACCCCGTGGTTGCGCTTTTGGGTTTTGACCCGTATTCTCAGCCCGAGGAGGAAACGTGCGAAATCACCGAGGAGTTTCACGATTCCGACCAGGAAACCGAGGATATGCGCGTTTTAAGGGAAAAGATGAAAACGGCGGCCGGCATTGAAAAGAAAATTTCGGTTTTAAAGTCAAGAGGCGAAAAAGTCCGTTACGAGCTGGATAAAGCCTCGCGTTATCTGAGGGACAATCGCGTTGTCATCGCTTCCGCCGAAACCGTGGAACAGAAACTGAGGGCGGAACTTGTTGCCCTTACGGCAGATAAAAAAACCGCAAAGCGCAACAAAGAAACGGTTTTGCGCGTAAGCGGGGAGTTGGATAACAGCGTCCGCACTGCTGAGGAACTTAAAAAGAATGTGGCGGCAAGAAGCAACGACGAAAAACTGCTTAAGGAGGCTTACAGCTATCTCATGGCAGAGGTCGCGCGGTCGGAGCGTGATTTGTCGTTTGTAAATTCCGATATAGACCGACTTAACGAAAGCGTGGGGGCGGAGCTTAAGCGCATTGAAAACGATAACCGCGCCCGTGCGCTTATGACTAAATATGCCGAGCTTAAACCCCTTCTCGTGGACGCAAATTCAAGCTATCGCGCAATTACCAAAACCGACGCTCAGCTCAACGAAGTTCATGCACAAAAGCATGAATTGCGTCAAAAACTCGACGGACTGATGAACGAGCTTAAAACCGCTTACGGCGTGGAGGAAACGCAGCTGCTTTCCCAGAAAGTAAGCGAGCTTAACAAGAAAATGATTGTTCTCGACGCGCGGGAGGAGGAGCTTATCGCCGCAAAAGAGAATAAGATTGCTGAATACAAAGCGGCAAAAAGCAAAGCCAACGAGTTTCTCGACCGCGAAAAATACGACCTTGAAGACATTGTCGTGGCTGAGGATAAGGTCATAGGGGAGCTGGAATACGATCAGCTTAAATCCGAATACGAGCAAAAGAAAAACGAAACTGCCGCACGTTACGCCGAAGCGCAGAAAAAATACGATTCGGTAATTTCGCGCAAGGTGAAGTTCAAGAAAAATCAGGAAAGCGAAAAGCGGGTTTACGAAGAAGAAATTCAGTCCGCACTGAAAGCGCTTAAGGCCGCAAGACAGGAAAGCGAAAAGGCCGCCGCCGATTTTGACAGAATTCTGCCGTCGCTTTCGCCCATGTCGCTTGTTACCAGCGGCAGCGGCGTAATTTCGCGCGAGCGCACTTCTAAACGTGCTTCCGCAGGCGTACAAAAGGATTTACTCGCCGCAGAACGCGTCCGTAAAGACGTTAACCTCGAAAATACGGTTTCCTCCGTAAAACCTTCCTCAAGCGAGGTATACTCCGCCGGTTACGACAAAGAACCGAAAGACTTCATAAACGAGGTGCCTGTTTACCCTCCGCGCCGAAACGATAATTTACCGTCAACTCCTACGTCGGTGCAGCTCCGCCGTCTTATGGAAAGACTTAACGAGCTTGAGCGTATAGCCCTCAGGGAAAAAGAGCAACGCGCGCTTATCCGCAGAGAGCAGGATTTTGCAGCCCCCGCAGTCAATAAAATAGAGCGCAGAAAAGCGCAGGTGGTGGCAATGCGCAAAAACCTTAAATACATCGACAGTCCGCGCGCCGCAAGGGAATTCAGACACAGACTTTATCAGCTTTCCATATCGCTGGACGAAGACGAAATGAACGATAACGTTCTTTCGGAGCTTATACGCCGTACCATGGCGGACGCTGCGTATCTTGGAGATAAGGCCATGGAAAAACGGGGACGTGATCCTTACGGCGATCGTTAAGGGATACGGTAACGTATGTTTATTTGTTTAATGTTTAATTTAGTCAAACATTAACCTCCGGTAGAATTTTAAGGAGAATTAGCATTATGGCAAACAGTTATGACAAACGGTCCGACTTTAATTTCGGAATAGATGATATATACGATGACGAGATGTACGGCGACGATAAGCTTGATCAGGTTCTCGACGAAATCGCGGAAATCAAGAAAACCATACAGGGATTGCCGGAAGCGGAATCGTACGACGGCGGTTACGATGAGGTTACAAAGCTTCGCGACGAAGTAAGGTTTTCAAAAACCACGCAAAAGCTTCAGGACGATATAAGAAGACTGAATAACCGTATAAACGACCTTACCGAGGAGCGTTTCGGGGAAGACGTAAGGACGGGCGAAATGCTTGAAGGCAATATCGACCGCCTTACCGCCCTTTGCGAAGAAGTTCTCAGAAAAGTCAAGGACAGCGACAGAAAGTTCGGCGACGAGCTTGCAAATCTTAAAAGACAGCTTGTCAAACTTGCGCCCGCAGGGGAAATGTCAGGCGCGTTGAAAGGCTTAAAAAACGACATAAAACACAACGAGGAGTTTATCCTGAATATCAATACCCTGGTGGAAGGACTTGTTGCCGGAAAAAAAGAGGAAGGCGATGATTCTCCCGCGGTTTCGGAGCTTTTAAGACAGCTTTACGATTTGAAAAATCTTATAGGAAATCCGTCGCCCGCAAACGAAAAGCGAAACGACGAAATTCTTGATTTTTATGACGAACTTAATAAAGTAAAATACGATATCGGACTTAAAAGCCTGGGAATTGCCGAAAAATTCGCTTCCGTGGACGCTTTGGCTAAAAAGCTTTACGAAACCAACGAATACGATATCGAGCCCGTTTTAACTCAGCTAAACGGCATTATAGAAAAGCTTTTGCGTAAGCCGCTTGACAGGGCGTCCGCGTATTCCATCATGGAATATTCCGATAACAGCGACGTGATAAATATACCCGCGTCCCGCAGGGAGGAAGTAAGGACGTATCTCGATAAAGTTGCCGCTCTCGTCAGGGACGGCAGCGTTGAAAACACCGATGACCTTCCCGATATCATCGCTCAGAAAAACGCGATACAAAACAACCGTAACGAATTCGAGTGCGAAAACATATATTCCGCTATTCTGAATATCAATATTTCCTTATTAAGCGAAAAAGATTTTACCAAACAAAAAGCGCTCAGATCCGATCTTAAAAAACAAATCAAAAAACTTACCTCGCTTGAGGTGCGTGACCTTGTAAACTACCCGCTTGTTTCGGCGGTAAAACCTTACCGTCCCGTAAAACGCACCGCGGGGGAAGGCTTATTCGATAAACTTAACGAGCTTAAAAATTTCCTCCTGGACGCGAATTTTTCGGGCGGGGGCGGCATGGTTGCGCCTTCAACGACAAACAACGGCCTTGTAAACGAAATCAACACGCTTAAAAACGAAATTTACAGTCTCAGCAATATAGACAACGTTTCTCAGGCAATACTTGATTTAAAGGGCGACTGCCTTACCATTCTCGACAAACTGGACGAAAAAAAGGAGCGGGAAGAGGACGGCGGAATTATCGCCAGCGTTCCCACTCTCAATGAAATAGTGGAACAGCTTGACAGGCTTTTCGACGACGTAAAAAACCTGCTTGCCGATACGGAAAACAATATTCTCAGTTCCGTTGAGGTTATCGGAGAAGCGGTCGCGCGTTTTACCGAACAGAATATTCAATTCACCGAAGGGGCGAAAGCCGATCGCGTAAAAATTCTGGAGGACGTCGCATTTATCCGCAAAGCTCTCGAGGGCGGCGCGGTTGCGGCACTTACCACTGCCGTCATAAAAGAATCGGGACTTAAAAACGAAAACGATTCGGCGGAAACCGGCGGAGAAAATTCATTAGCTCCTGAAAATGAAACTCCCGACAACGAAATCAATTCCGACACCGAGAATGAAAATACCGCCGAGGAAGAAAAAACAGAGGCAAATATAGCGTCCGAAAGCGGAAACGAAGCGTTAAATGCGCGTCTTGAAACCATAGAAAAAAATCAGCAGTTGATTTTAGAAGCATTGCGCGGAATCAACACGGCGCCTTCAGCCGTGATTAATGCGCCTATGGATATGTCGATGGTTGACGAAAGGTTGACCGCTTTGGAAAACAAGGTCTTGGGCGAACTCAAACTTTTGCGCGATCAGTTGTTTGCCGTAAGCATGGCGTCGGTTTCGGACGGAGAAACCAACAGCTACGAAAGCTATAATAATATAATTCTGAACGAAATTTATGCTTTAGAGGATGAATTTGACGCGTTTAAGGAAACGGGCAATGTCGGCTTAAGCAAAGACCGCGATAAAATAGCGGAGGAGCTTGCGTCTCTTAAGGAACAGCTTGCTTCCGCGCTAAGCCGAAATGCGGATAACGAAAGCATTATAAAGGAACTTAATAATATCAAGGAGGCGTTTAAGGCCCGTCCCGTCAAAGCAGCGCCGCAAAAAGCGGAAGAGCAATCCAAACCTTTTGTCATGCAGACGGCCAAGAAAAAGAAAGTTACTCCCATAATTAACAAAGATCTTTCCATAAACGAAATCCTTTCCAAAATCAGCGAAACGGAAATCGTACTTAAGGAAGACTAAAATACAGTTAAATATAAAAAGTGTCTTTATACGCTGCGCAGAAAAAGCGCGGCGTTTTTTTATCTTTTTTTTAACAAGCGCAACGAAAAATCCATAAAATGAAGTATACGCAAAAGAAGGAATTTTCGTCATGGTTTTGTTTTTCACCGTTATAGCAGTCAGCATCGACGCTTACCTTGCAAGTCTTGCATACAACCTGAAAAAACCGCTTAAATTTTATGAAGTGCTTTACGCCGCGTCGTTTACTTTTCTAATATGCCTTATATCGCTTACGCTTAACGACGCTTTTATAGAACACTTGTCGGTGGTAAAAGAAATAAGCGCTTTGATTTTTATATTCATAGGCGTTAAAAACTATTTGAGTATATTCAGAAAGAAACCTTTGATGGATGAATCGGGGCCCAAGGAACTGTGGCTTTTGGGGCTTGCGGTAAGCGCGGACGCGGGGCTTGCCTGCCTTTCAATAGAAGTTACGGCGGCATATTTGCCTTTTTACGCTTTTGTTATGTTTGCCGCTCATTTTTTCTTTTTGCTTATGGGCGCCGTTACGGTAAGACTTATAAGCGTTATCAACAAACTTTCGGTGCTTTCCGGAGTTTTTCTTATTGCCTTCGGTATTTTTAAATTATTTATGTAGCGGCGGCGGTCTTAAAAACATAGACTGATAATATACTGATAATATCCTTAAAGGGGTTTGCGCGTATTTATCCGTAATAATATAAATACATATTTCCGCTTTGGGGCGAAAAACAGTGTAATTGACTATTGTTTACGAAAGGGCGGAAAAAACAAACTCCGCTAAATTACATACAGAGGCTTAAAATTATGGAATATTTGCGTGTTACCGGAGGAAACAGGCTTGACGGAAGTCTTAAAATAGCTTCCGCCAAAAATGCGGTTTTGCCTATCATAGCCGCAGCTTTATTATCGGAAGAGGATATTTTAATCAAAAATTGTTCCGCTCTTTCCGACATAACCGCAATGATGAAAATTATACGTTCTACCGGAGGAAAGGCTGAATACGACGGTAACAATATTTTAATAAACTGCAGGAATTCCAATCCCGCGCTTATAGAGTCGGACCTTACCGGTAAAATAAGGTCGTCTATTTTTATTATGGGTCCCATTCTTGCGCGCTTCAAACATGCGGCTTTAAGTTATCCCGGCGGATGCGAAATAGGGTTGCGGCCCATTGACCTGCATATTTTCGGACTGAAAAAATTAAACGTAAAAATACGGGAAGAAAACGGTCACATCATCTGCGACGGTTCCGATATGAAAAGTGCGGAAATCGACCTTGATTTTCCCAGTGTGGGCGCTACGGAAAACATCATGATGGCGGCGGTTTTCTTAAACGGCAAAACCACGATAAGGAACGCCGCAAGAGAACCGGAAATCGTGGACCTTGCGGATTTCATAAATTCCATCGGCGGTAAAATCTACGGCGCGGGGACCGATACGCTGGTCGTGGAGGGCGTTAAAAAACTAAGCGGCGGGGAGTATACTCCCGTACCGGACCGAATAGCGGGCTGTACTTTTCTTGCGGCATGCGCTTTGACCGGCGGAGACGTTTATCTTGAGAATCTGAGGTCCGATACCGTAAATGCGGTGACGGAAAAACTTATGCGCGCGGGTTGCGAACTTACTCGCGGATACGATTTTGTCCGTATACGCTCTTCGGGTAAGCTTAAAGCGATACATAAAGTGGAAACGCAGCCTTACCCCGGATTCCCCACGGATATGCAGGCGCCGCTGGTGGCAATGCTTACAAGAGCGAACGGGTGTTCGGTTATGGTGGAAAATCTTTTTGAAAATCGCTATAAATATACAGTCCAACTCAATAAGATGGGTGCTAAAATTACCGTCAAAGACCGTATCGCCGTTGTCAAAGGCGTAAATAAACTGCACGGCACTTCAATTAAATCCGAGGATTTGCGAGGCGGTGCGGCTCTTGTCATTGCCGCGCTTGCCGCCGAAGGGGAAAGCATAGTAACGGGCGTCAGTCATATAGACCGCGGTTATTATAAAATAGAAGACGATTTCCGCAGTTTGGGCGCGGATATAAAAAGAGAAAATATACAACTTTAAAGTTATAATTTTTTATAAAATCCCGTGAACGCATAACCGAGTTTTCGGGATTTTTTGTTGCAACGAGGTTACTGTCAGGTAACCTTTTTTTGTAAACAACAAGCTTATTATAATTAAGCGGTATGATGACGATAATTATCGTGTCTGACGAAAGATTGCAAACGCTTTTATCGCTTTTAGTAATTTTTCGGTCAATCGGTTGCTTTCCTGGTTTTTTTTTGATATAATTAGTTTATACGTTCATTTTGCACACGAATTAATTTGAAATCATATTTTTTCCGCAAAAGGACGGTATAAACCTGATTGTATAGGTAGAAAAAAAACGTATGAGGAACAAAAAACTTATAGTTTTATTTTCCATACTTGCATTCGTGACCCTGCTAGTGGTGTTAAGCAGCGTTATTTTTTCGGTGCAGACGGTTTACGCTTCGTGTTATAACGACGATGACGAACAGCTTGACGCAATAGTCGCGTCGGAAGAAATCAACGGAATAAGCCGCGGTAAAAGCATGTTTATGCTAAGCGAAAAAAAGGTTATCGAAAAAGTCGAAAGCAGCCGAAGCGATGTCCGCGTAGTGAATATAGAGCGGAAATTTCCCAATCAAGTATATATCAATTACGTTAAGATTTTCGAATATATCGCTTTTGAGACGGAAGATTGCGTTCTTTATGCCTCAAACGAGTGTAAGATACTTTCCAAAGGTGACAAGCAGACCGAGTATAAGGACCATATAAAACTCATTTCCGACGCCGCTGCGGTATCGCAAAATGAAGGCGATACGCTTTTTGCCTTAGACAGTTCGCAGTACAAAATAGTGTGCGGGCTTTTGGACGCGATGGAAAGAATGGACCTTCACAGCGTGGTAATCGATATGTTTGAGTTTATCGACGTCACAAGCACCGATAAAAACGGCCTTACATTCATAAAAACCCGTACAGGCGCGTTTTTTGAGCTTCAGGGAGGGACAACCAATCTTACCGAAAAATTGCGGCTTGCGGCTTCCGTTTATTTAAGCAACGATACGCAATACATGAACAGCGGTACCATTATTGTAAATTCTTCGGGTAAAACGGCGTATTATTCGCCCGAAAACCGATATGAAAACAGGTAATTTAAAAAAACGGACAAGCGCTTGACAAACGTTGCGCGTAAAGATATAATTTATTTAATTGAATTTTTCGACAAAATACGTCAGTTGCGTTATTTTTAAAGCAAGTCAACGGTTTTGCGAAAACCTACAAGGAGAAGCAAGGTGGCTCAAGATACTGCAATTTTGGATTTCGGCTCCAGTAAAATTACCGTGCTTATAGGCGAGCGTGGCGTTAACGGCACAATATGCGTCAAAGGTATGGGCGTTTGCGATTATGCCGGATTTTCCGAAGGAGAGTGGCTGGACCCGGAGCATATCGCGCATGCGGTAGGCCGTGCCGTTTCCAGTGCCGAAGCAAACTCCGGCGTTAAAATCGAACATCTTTATGTCGGCGTACCCGGCGAATTTACTTCCGTGGTGTGCAAAGAAGTGGGAATAGTCCTTAACAAGCGCCGCAAAGTCAAGGATGACGATGTATTTGCGCTTATGAACGCCGGCGACAATTTCAATCCCGACATTTATGAAGTAATAAATATTCAGCCTGTGCATTACACGCTTGACAACGACCGCAGACTTTTGCAGCCTGTAGGAGTTGCCAGCGCTAAACTTGGCGGCGTTCTTTCCTATATTCTTGCCGAGGCGTCTTTTACGGGCTTTGTGCGCGCAATACTTGCCGCCATGGGAATTAATTCCGTGGAATACGTCTCATCCGTTCTGGCGGAAGCTTTGATACTTTTCGACGAAGAGGAGCGGGACAATACCGCAGTGTTAATCGACATCGGATATCTCACTTCTTCGGTCGCCATAGTCCGTGGCGACGGAATTTTGTCGCTTGGCAGTTTTTCCATGGGCGGCGGACACATATCGGGTGACCTTGCTACCGCATTGGGGATTTCGTTTACCGACGCCGAAAGTCTTAAACGCAAGGTAATACTTTCCATTAACGCCGGCGAAAACGATATTTACGAGATAAGCGGGAAGGACGGAGTAAAGACTTTGTCGGCCCAGCTTGTAAACGAAATAGTTACTCATCGTATTACGCTCATGGGTAAGGCTGTGGAAAAATGCCTTTCTTTAAGCGAATACGACTATCCCGATTATATACCTTTTTCGCTTACGGGAGGCGGAATTTGTTTCATGCGCGGCGCTAAAGACGTTTTATCGCGTCAGCTTGGTCGTAACGTGGAAATCGTCGCACCTAAACTTCCTCAGGTCAACAGACCCAATCTTTCTTCAGCCTGGGGCTTATTGGATATGGCAATAAATAACGAAGAACCCGTAAAAAAAGGATTTTTCGCACGCTTGTTTAAGAAGTAACGGAGGTTAATTATGTTACCCAATACAAGAAATATGATGACTATGCCTGCAGTAATCGTCGTTGTCGGCGTGGGCGGCGGCGGAAATAACGCCGTAAACAGAATGATTGAGGCGGGAATAAAAAGCGCCCGTTTCATTGCGGTCAATACCGACCTTCAGGCGCTTAGCATGTCTAAAGCCGAGCATCGCATTCAGATAGGCGACAAGCTTACTCACGGACAGGGCGCGGGCGCCGATCCCGAAAAGGGACAAAAGGCTGCCGAGGAAAGCAGACTTGCGCTTTCGGACGCAATCAAGGACGCGGACCTCGTCTTTATAACCGCAGGTATGGGCGGCGGTACGGGTACGGGTGCGGCTCCCGTCATTGCAAGCATAGCCAAGGAAATGGGTAAACTTACCGTAGCCGTAGTTACAAAACCCTTCGGCTTTGAGGGACGCCCGCGTATGGACCATGCCGAAATCGGCATTGCCAATCTTAAAAAGGTAGTTGATACCCTTGTGGTTATCCCCAATGAAAAACTCATGCAGTTTGCGTCGCGCCTGCCTATTCTGGAATCCTTCAAACATGCCGACGACGTGTTAAGACAGGGCATTCAGGGTATAAGCGACCTTATCGTAACGCCGGCCCTCATCAATCTTGACTTTGCGGACGTCTGCACCGTAATGCGCAACAGTGGAATAGCCCATATGGGTATCGGCCACGGCAAAGGCGAAAAGAGGACGGTAGACGCCGTAAAACAGGCTGTGTTCAGTCCGCTTCTCGAAACTTCGATTGAAGGAGCGTCCAAAGTCATTCTTAACATTATGGGCTCTCCCGACGTTACGCTTGACGAAATTCAGGAGGCGACTCAGCTTGTGCGCGAAGTGGTATTGCCGGGTGCAAATATTATTTTCGGCGCCGACATCCGCGAGTCCATGAACGAGGAAATAATGGTTACCATTATCGCCACGGGATTTATGGACGAAAAATCTCAGCGTGCGGCTTTCCAGCAAGCTCAACAGCAGGCTGCGCAACCCGAACGTCATGCGGCTTCTCAGCAAACTCAACAGGCTCAGGCTCAAACTCAGTCTTCATCGCCTTTTAACCCCATGGGGCAGGAGCCTCATTTCGCGCGTTCTCAGGCGCAGCCCGTTCACAATCAACCGACTCAACCCGTTCAGCCCGTCAATTCGTCCAGAATTTCGGTTGAGGACGATTTCCCCGAATTTTTGCGCCGTCTGAACAATAAAAACAAAAAATAAATAAGTTTTAATTTAAAATAATTAAGCTCGGTTTTTTCAAGCCGAGCTTTTTTTTATTCCTAAAAACCCTGATTTATAGATAAACTATTTTTTTTGCTGTTTCTTGACTATTCCGTAATTTTGTGAATTTGACAAAGCATAAAGCAATTAAAGTAATGTATGTGATAAGTTTAAGATATTTATAAATTCGTGCAGTTTAATTTTAATAAAATTAATTTGTGTAATTTTAACTGTAAACTTGTTTTTTGCTTTTTCTTTAATTCGAGCGCTTTCGTCACGTTGTCCTTTTTTTCGTGCATTAAGCAATGCTATAATCGCGTTATGAGCGCCTACATAGAATACGTCATATTGGATAATTTTGTTGTGACTTATGCGATAGCGTCGCTTACTTATAGGATTATGTTAAAAAGAGTTTGTTTGTTAAGGGCGGCGATAGCGTCGTTTATCGGTACTGCTGTTGCGGTTTTTTATCCTTTTATTAAGGGCGACGCACTTGTGTTAATCATAAAAATTGTGCTGTGGATTGCTCTCAGCCTTATTTTGTTTCTTAAAAAAGAAAAGTTTTTCATGTGCGCTTTGACTTTTTTGAGCCTGACGTTTCTGTTCGGAGGGGGCATGTTCGGTATAGGCTTTATCGTAAGCGGAGACGCGTCTGAAGCACTGCGCCTTAATATGCTTGATTTTCCCGTTTCGGCAATTATTTTAGGCGTATTTTTATGCTGGTGGATTGTTAAAAAAATCTCGGTAAAATTTCACCGTATTCGCGACCTCGGAGGGGTAATTTACGATTTTTCTCTTTCCATATTGGGAAACACCATGAAGTTCAGAGGACTTATGGATACGGGAAACAGGCTTTACGACAAAGTCAGCGGGCTGCCGGTAATAGTTTTAAGCGCAAAAAGTCTGATGGGCAATATTTCCGACGAGCAGTTCAGGATAATGTTTTCGGGGCGCGGCGACACTCTTCAGCCACAGGCTCATTACATGGAGATAAGTACCGTCGCCGGCGGAAAAAACAAAATTTTATTGCTTAAACCGGACGCTTTCGTATTATATTCCGCAAGAGGCGGGAATATATTATATGATGTAATGGTCGGCGTATCTTTTTCGCCCATAAAAGACGCAATAGGCTACGACGCAATACTTCACCCGGCGCTTATCTGAAAACACAAAACAATCGGAATGTCCGAAAACACACAAGGAGATTTATGCGCATGAAACTTAAAAAACTGTTTGAATTTATTAAAAAGCTTCTGGGCTTTACGGATGAAACCGTACTTTACTACATAACGGGAAACGATGCGTTGCCCGTGCCGCTTTCAGCCGAGGAGGAAGCCGATGCTATCGGTAAACTTGCCGCCGGCGATACAATCGTCAAGTCCACGCTTATAGAGCGCAATCTGCGTCTTGTGGTTTACATTGCCAGAAAGTTCGATAATACGGGCGTGGATACCGAGGACCTCATTTCGGTGGGGACGATAGGACTTATAAAAGCGGTCAACAGTTTTGCGCCCGAGAAAAACATTAAACTCGCAACTTACGCGTCGCGCTGTATCGAAAACGAAATTCTCATGTACTTAAGACGCGTCATAAGAATTAAATCCGAGGTGTCTTTGGACGAACCGCTTAACGTTGACTTCGAGGGTAACGAGCTTTTAATGAGCGACATTCTGGGGACCGACCCCGATCTTGTATCCAAAAACATAGAGAACAGCGTTGAAAAACAACTTTTATGGGAGGCCATCGATAAGCTTTCTTCGCGCGAAAAGACCATTATGGAAATGAGGTTCGGTTTAAGCGGGCAGGAGGAAAAGACGCAGAAGGAAGTGGCGGACATCATGGGCATCTCTCAGTCGTATATTTCACGGCTGGAAAAGAAAATCATTTTCCGATTGAAAAAAGAGATAGCGAAAGCATTATAACGCTATTTTCCGTTTTAAGACATTAAAAAAATGCCGATTCCTATGATAAGGAAACGGCATTTTAGATAATAATCCGATTTATGACATGCTTTTTTTCAGTGCGGATTTTGCGTTTTTTTCAAGCCGTGAAACCTGAGCCTGCGAAATCCCTATTTCTTCGGAAACTTCCACCTGAGTTTTGCCTTCGTAAAACCGCAGCATCAGTATTTCCTTTTCGCGCTCGTTAAGCTTGTCTATGGCTTCGCTGATCGAAACGTTGTTAATCCATTTTTCGTCACAGTTTTTAAGGTCGGAAACCTGGTCCATAATCATCACGGTTTCGTTTCCGTCATGGTACACGGGGTCGAAAAGCGAAACAGGGTCCGAAATCGCGTCCATTGCGTACACAAGGTCGCTTAGCGGCATTTCCAAAGCGGCTGCAACTTCTTCTAAAGTTGCCTCGCGGTTGGTGGCGCTTTCAAGTTCCTGACGGGCGGAAATCGCGCGATATGCCGTATCCCTTATGGAGCGGCTGACCCTGAGCGGAGAGCTGTCGCGTAAAAACCTGCGTATTTCTCCTATAATCATGGGAACGGCGTAGGTGGAAAATCTCAGGTTGAGTTCCGTGTTAAAGTTTTCCATGGCCTTTATAAGCCCTATGCAACCTACCTGGAAAATGTCGTCCACCGATTCTTTCTTGTTGTAAAATCTTTGTACAATGCTAAGCACAAGCCGCATATTTGCAAGAATAAAATCTTCTTTCGCTTTTTCGTCGCCCTTTTGAGCTTTTCTCAAAAGTTCCATCGTTTCGCTGTGATTCAGTTTGGGCAAAGACCCGGTGTCTATGCCGCAGATTTCCACTCTTTTCGCCATGTCTTCCTCCGTAATGTTCGGGTCACCGTCTTACAGTAAGGCGCAATCCGTATTGGGTATTTTGGCGAACTGGACCCGAAATTATACCGAGCAAAAAAAATTTTTTGTAACAACTCCTGTTTTGCGGCATATATATTGTGTACAGACCATGAGTAATATTCAGTATGAAATTTCATTTTCGGAGTTAAGGTGTAAAGAAGTCGTCAACGCTTGCGACGGTCGTAAACTCGGCAAAATCATCGACATTGTTTTTGCGGGCGATACGGGCAAGATAAAGGGCATAGTGACACCTTATCTCAAGCGTGGCTTTTTCGGAAAAGGGCAGGAGGTTTTTATTCCCTGGCGTTGCGTGAAAAAGTTGGGCGAGGACGTTATTATCGTCGACATCAACGGCGCGGATCAGCTTGACAGGCAAACTACCGCTTCGGATGATTGCGGTTGTACGGTAACGCCTCAGGAAGATAATTGCGTCGATCGGAATCCCGATATGCCCAATTGCGACCGCCGCTGCGAAAAATGCATGCTCTTTGATTGCGAGTACCGCTGGAAAAAGTAAGGACGGAGACTTATCTTTCTAAAGCCTCCGTTTAACGTATTTTTAAGTGCGGACAAGCGTTTACTGCCGTCGTAAAGAAGATTTAAGCGCAGAAGTTTATTAAAATCGATAGACTAAAACGGCTAAAACGATTATAATAATTATAAAAAAACAAAAGGTGAATATTTATGAAGTGTATGTATTGCGGATATACCGAAAGCAAGGTAATAGACTCGCGTTCCGCCGACGACGGAAACAGCATTCGCAGAAGAAGAGAATGTCTTAATTGCGGCAGGCGTTTCACGACATACGAAACAATCGAAAACACGCCCGTTCTTGTGGTAAAAAACGACGGAACTCGTCAGCCGTTCGACCCGTCCAAAATTCGCAACGGAATTATAAAATCCTGCGAAAAAAGACCCGTTGCAATACACGACATAGATAAGCTTGTCGCCGATATCGAAAAAAAGGTTTACAATACTCTGGAACAGGAAATTCCTTCGTCGAAAATAGGCGAGTACGTGATGGACGGACTTAAGGAGCTGGATCAGGTTGCGTATATCAGGTTTGCTTCGGTTTACCGCCAGTTCAGGGACGTGACGACTTTTATAGAGTTTATTTCCGAATTCGAAAAGAGAATCAAGGAGTAATAACTTATTTATGACTTTAATGGACGCCCGCACCGACAAGGTTTACAAAGTGATTGAGGTTCACGGCGAGGGCAACGAAAAACGCCGTTTGCTGGATATGGGGTTTACTCCCGACTGTAAAATTTACGTTGCACACTGCGCTCCTTTCGGCGGAACGATACTTGTAGGGCTAAGGGGCTTTTTGGTTGCTTTGCGCGAGGACGCCGCATCGCTTATCGAAATAGGGGAGGCGGACTAAATGGAATATACCATATCGCTTGCCGGCAACCCCAACGTCGGCAAAACAAGTCTTTACAACCGAATAACTCATTCTCTCGAACACGTGGGCAACTGGCACGGCGTTACCGTAAGCGAGGTAAGCAAGACTATAATGTACGACCACCATACCGTAAACATGGTGGATTTACCCGGACTTTATTCTCTTACCATTTACAGTATGGAAGAGGGGATAACGCGCGACAACGTGCTGTCGGGCAAAAACGACCTTATCGTCAGCGTGTGCGAAGTAAACAACCTTTCGCGCAATCTTTATCTCACGCTTCAGCTTTTAGAGCTTAACGTCCCTTTGGTGCTGGTCATCAACATGATGGACGAGCTTAAAAAACAGGGAAAGGTGCTTAATTACCGCAAGCTGGAATCTTATCTTAAAATTCCCATTATTCCCATGAGCGCCAAGTATCACAGCGACGTGCATCTTTTGATGGACGTTTCCCTCGATTATATCCGCCATTTTCGCGGCAACAAAGTAAAACTTACTTATCTTGACAAACTTCCGCTTCAGGACGTTATGAGTATAATAAGCGCAAATGCATCGAATGCGGGACTTCAGCCGCGGTGGGCAGCCATAAAGGTGCTGGAAAAGGACGAATTCGTGCTGGAAAAACTTGCGCTTAACGACGACCAGAAAAAAGCGTTGGAGGCAATGGGCGACTGGCAGTCGAAAGTCGCGCAGGCGCGATACGAGTTTATCGACATGATTACCGAAGGCGCCGTATCCAAAGCCGTTGTCGACGAACATCGGGAAATGCACGAGCACGTCAGTCACCACGTACCGCTTGAAACCGAACCCGCTAAAAGCGAAGAAACGCTTTACGATAAACACAAGCGTTATCACGATCAGTATAAAAACAATTCCAAACTTTATATGCAGGCTTACAGCCGCATCGATAAAGTGGTGCTTAATAAATATCTTGCGCTTCCCATATTTCTGGCGCTGATGTGTTTGATTTTTTTCGTAACGTTCGGACTTATAGGCAACTGGCTTTCAAATCTTCTGGACTTTTTGATTACCAAGTTTATTTATAAGCCTGTGACGAACGGGCTTACAAGCATAAACTCTCCGCTGTGGATTGTCAATCTTGTGGGAGAGGGCGTAATCCTGGGCGTTCTGGGCGTGCTCAAGTTTTTGCCGCAGGTAGTGCTTTTGTTCTTCTTCCTTGCGCTTATGGAAGACAGCGGTTATATCAGCCGCGTGGCTTTCATGACGGACGGGCTTTTCCGTAAAATAGGTCTGTCGGGCAGATCGGTTTTTACAATGCTTATGGGCTTCGGCTGTTCGGCAACCGCAGTGCTTACGGCGCGCGGACTCGAAGACGATACAATGCGCAAAAAAACGGTAATTCTCACTCCGTTCATGTCATGTTCGGCACGTCTTCCCGTTTATACGGTAGTTGCCGGCGCGTTTTTCGCATCGGGTAAATTTTTGGTTATCTTCGGCTTGTACATTTTGGGCGCGGCGGTTTCGCTGCTGCTTGCCGTAATCTTCGAAAAATGGGTAAAAAATCTTAAAAGCGGAAAGCTGTCTTTTATTATGGAAATGCCGCCTTACCGAATACCCACTTTCGAGAGAGTCATGCAGATAATCTTTCACAACGCAAAAGTCTTTATAGTCAAAGTGGGTACTGTTGTTTTCGCGCTTAACGTTATTGTGTGGGTTCTTTCAAACTTTTCGTTTACGCAGGGTTACACGGCGGGCGGCGAAAACAGTATTCTTGCGCTTTTCAGCGGATTCATTGCTCCCGTTTTCACTCCTTTGGGATTCGGGAATTGGCGAGCGGTTACTTCGCTGTTAAGCGGTTTCGTCGCAAAGGAAGTAGTAGTATCGAGTATAGAATCGCTTGGCGGAGTAGGGGCCGTGTTTACGGGCGAATACGCTTCTCTTTCCGCATTGACGTTCCTTGTATATACGCTTCTATACATTCCGTGTATAGCGACTTTCTCCGCCGAAATAAAGGAAGTGGGCGTAAAGTGGGCGCTTTTCGGATTGGTTCTGCAACTCGCGGTTGCTTATGTTGTCGCGCTTTTGTTCCACACGGCAGGCCTTGCTTTCATAATCAATCCCGGCATTACGGTAGGCGTTATCGTGGTAGCCTTGATTGCAGTTGTGTGCGTTGCCGTGCTTATAAACAGAATCAAAAACCGCGGAAAATGTTCTTGCGGTTGCGGCTCTTGTTCGTACTCCTGCGCAAAACGCGACAAAAAGTCCGGGGAAAAGGACAGCGATAAGGACGGGAAAAACAAATAAAACCGCAAACCTTTGACAAAAGCTTTTAATTTAGGGTATAATATTAAAAGTTAAATATTACTATTAAGGAAAAAGAGATGAAAAGAAAGAAGAAACCCGTTGAAGTTCAGCCTGCCGAAGTAAACGAAACGGACGTAAAGAAGAAAAGCAAAAAACCTTGGATTATTTCTATTATCGCTTGTTTTCTGGGACTTTGCGTAATCGCCTTGGGCATTATACTTCCTTTTGCGCTTAGCGACGAGTACACCGATAAAGAAGGTGTTAATCCTTACGCCGTCATGAAGCTTTCCAACGGTATGACCATAAATTACGAAATTTGGGAAAACGAATGTCCTATTGCCGCAACCAACTTCATTTATCTTGCGGAATTAGGATATTTTGACGGAACGATAATTTTCGACAGTCAGAACGGTTGGGTTCGTTTCGGCGGATGGCAGGCGGATTCGTTGCATCGCGGCGACGACAATAAGGAGTTTCTTTCAAAGATTACCGACCGTAAATACGGCGAAAGCGACTACAGCAACAATAAATTCGGTTACAGGTTGAAAAACGATACCGCGCGTTCTTCTTATTATGATACCGTCGGCGTTCTTTCTTTCTGCTACGAGCGCAGCGCTACGGAATTTCAGGTTGCCGCGTCTTCGGATTTGTCGCTGACCATTCCCAACGACAACAATCAGGACTGGAAGGTTGCGCCTTTCGGAATGGCGGCGGACAGCGAAAGCATATCCAACATAGTTGCAATTGCCGCGCTTTCCCGCGACGAAACGGGTGAAAAATTCAGACACGATTATTATCGCGCTCCTCTTGACGAGGACGGACTTATCAAAATCGAGTCCGTTAAAATAACCAAAAAGAACAAGGACAAGTGGAAAAACTTTGATTTTATGGAATACGTTAAAGGTGAAAATTCTTCAAACGTTCTTTACAGTTGGTATTCCACAAAAAGGGTTACGGGAACCAAAAGATAAATTTTTTAAATAAACAGGTATAAAAATAAAAAAATTACCGACCATTATCGTGGAGGTAATTTTTTTTATGACAATGGGACTTATCTTGCTGGGCATAATGATGCTCGCATTATTTTTCGAAGTGGGCAGGTCCGCGTTCAGGGGGCTTGGTCTTTCCACGATAGGCGCCTTTATGGTAATTCTGGCGTTTGCGATAGGTATTATCGTTCCCTCGATTTCCTTCGGCGGTGTTTTCTACATGAACGTCGGCGGATTTATTTTACCTATATTAGCCATGTTCGTGCTGCTTGTGGTTCTTATACGCAATAATGCCGTTTTAAGAGGAGTTGCGGCTATGCTTTCCGTAGTTGCGGCGACTGTGGGCTTATTGCTTATCATGCCCGTAAACAACACAGGTATGATTGTGCTTACTTCGTTTGTGCTGGGCCTTATTTCGGGCGCACTGGCGTTTATAATAGGCCGTACCCGCGTAGCATCGCTTTTTGCGGTAACGGGCGGAATTGCAGTGGGCGACGTTATATTCTGTCTGCTCGATTATTTTGTAATTACGGGCGGAGCGTTTACCTTAGGCCGGGTAGTAGTGTACAATTCGATTTTCGTCGCGGCGCTTTTTGCGCTTTGTCTTGCGGAAATAGTCGTTATGACGGGCAAAGCTATGGGCGAAGAACGTACCAATAAGCGCAATCTGAATTTCGAAGCGTCCGAAGACCGCGCATTCAAGTCAAAATTATCCGATGACGACGATTACGACCGTTTCGACGACGAATTGTTCTGATAAAAAACTTAACCCTATACGGACGGCGAAAAGTCGTCCGTTTTTTGTTTTGCGCCGCGCTTATAAAACAATGGACTTTTTCACCGCCTTATGATAAAATAGAAATATGAGCAAAAAACCTTTAGTCGCCGTTGTTGGAAGACCCAACGTCGGTAAATCGACTTTTTTCAATAAAGTGTGCGGAAAGCGCATATCCATAGTTAAGGATACCCCGGGCGTCACTCGCGACCGTATTTATGCGGACGCCGAATGGTGCGGTTATAATTTTACGCTTGTGGACACCGGCGGAATAGAGCTTAAAAGCGAGGACGGAATGTTTAAACACATTCGCGCCCAGGCTGAAGCCGCCATGGAACTAAGCGACGTGATACTGTTTTTCACGGATGCCAAAAGCGGACCTGTTGCTTCCGATTACGACGTGGCGGAAATTTTGCGCCATACTAAAAAGCCCGTATTGCTGGTCGTAAACAAACTGGACAATTTCGACGTTCAAATAACTTACGATTTTTATTCGTTGGGGCTTGGCACGCCTTATCCGATTTCGTGCGAGCAAAGCCTTGGGTTAGGCGACCTTCTTGACGAAGTGGTTGCGCTTTTTCCCCGCCGAACGGAAACGGAAGAGGAGTTTTCGCTTAAAATTGCGGTGGTGGGACGGCCCAACGTGGGTAAATCTTCTTTGGTAAACAGAATGCTGGGCTTTGACAGGGTAATCGTATCCGACGAGGCGGGTACCACGCGCGACGCGGTAGATACTCAGTTCAGATACATGGGCAAAAGCTATACCATTATCGACACGGCGGGTATGCGCCGCAAACGCAGCATAGAGGATGAAAGCGTAGAGGACTATTCCGTCATGCGCTCGATAAGTGCAATTTCACGCGCAGACGTGGTCATGATTGTGTTCGACAGTTCCGAAGAGATATCGGAGCAGGACGTCAGAATAGCGGGATACGTTCACGAGCAGGGAAAGCCCAACATTATCGTCATGAACAAATGGGATAAGGTGGAAAAGGACGCGCATACGGTGGAAAAATTTAACGATAAGCTTAAAACCGAGCTTGCGTTTATGGATTACTATAAGGCCGTCTATATTTCCGCCGCTACGGGTCAGCGTACCGAAAAACTTATCGGGCTTTGCGACGAAGTGTTCGTAAACGCGTCGCAACGTATTTCTACGGGCGTAATCAACGACGTAATTGCCGAAGCCGTCGCCATGAACGAGCCTCCCACGCATTCGGGAAGGCGGCTTAAAATTCTTTACGCCACGCAGCCCGAAACCAATCCGCCTAAATTCGTCATATTCGTCAACGACGAAAAACTGGTGCATTTTTCTTACAGAAGATATCTTGAAAATTACTTGCGTAAATCTTTCGATTTTTCAGGCACTCCGATAAAGTTGATATTCAATTCCCGCAAGGAGGATAAGCAGTAATGGCGGTTTACTACATAACCATGGTTGCGCTTATCTTCGGCGCGTATTTGTTCGGTAATATCAACGTTTCGATAATAATTTCGCACTTCAAAAACCGCGATGTCCGTAACGAAGGCAGCGGTAACCCCGGCACAATGAACATGCTGCGCAGTTTCGGTATAAAACTGGGAATTCTTACTCTCGTACTCGACGCTGTAAAAGGTGCTGTCCCCGCGCTTTTGGGCTGGTGGCTCTTGGGAAAAGGAGAAATGTTTTCTTTCGGCACGGATAAAATCGGGCTTTTTATCGGCGGAATAAGCGTTGTACTGGGACATATTTTTCCCGTATTTTATAAGTTTAAGGGCGGTAAAGGCGTTGCCGCGTCCATAGGCGTTTGCTTTGTTGCCGCGCCGATAGTTGCGCTTATTGCTTTTTTGGTGGGTGTGGTATTTATTTTAACGGTTAAAATCGGTTCTCTTACTTCTTTTATAATGACGGGTATTCCGCTTATTTATTGCTCCGTAACCGCCTTTTCGTCCGGAAGAATAATCGAAGGAGTGCTTGCCGCGGCTGTTTATGTAATAATCCTTTTGGCGCACCGCTCCAATTTTGCAAGGATTTTCAAGGGCGAAGAAAAGCAGATAATACTGTTCGGCAAAAATAAATCGGCTTCATTAAACAACGTTAAACCGCCGGCGGAATCGGGGGACGAAAACAAATTACCTGAAGAAAACGAGCAAACCGACGAAACGCAGGACGAAAAAATCGACGCGCAAAAAAGTTAGGACCGGCCCTGACTTTAAAATAAAAACAATTAAATCATAATTTCTCAATCCTCCGGCATATACTCTAATATCAAGCCTTGGAGGATTTGTTTTTAATGGAACAATTTGACATTTATAAAGACATCAGCGAGCGCACCGACGGCGATATATATATCGGCGTAGTGGGACCCGTGCGGGCGGGCAAGTCTACGTTTATAACAAACTTTATGAACAAACTTGTTATTCCCAAAATCAAAAGCAAGCACGTAAAGGAGCGCATGATGGACGAACTTCCTCAAAGCGCCAACGGTAAAGCCATAATGACCACTCAGCCCAAATTCGTACCGGGCGAGGCGGTTTCGGTGAAACTCGGGGACAAAATCGACATCAAGATAAGATTGGTGGATTGCGTAGGCTATCTTATCGACGGCGCCACGGGACATCTCGATAACGATAAACCGCGCATGGTAAAGACTCCGTGGTCGGATGACGCAATCCCGTTTGAGGATGCCGCGGAAATAGGAACCCAAAAGGTTATTTCCGAGCATTCCACTATCGGCATAGTTATGACTTCCGACGGCTCCATCGATACCGATCTTGCCCGCAGTGCTTATGTTGCCGCGGAGGAAAGGGTAGTCGAGGAACTTAAATCGCTGGGAAAACCTTTCGTCGTCATTCTCAATTCCAAAGTGCCCGATTCGGCGGAAACGGTAAAACTCGGTAAGGCTCTTACGGAGAAATACAATACCCCCGTTTTGCCTATCGACGTTTTGAATATGGGCGAAGACGACATTACGGGCCTGTTTAAGGAAGTGTTGATGGAATTTCCCTTGCGCGACATCGAGGTTAAGCTGGACAAATGGCTGCAGGCGCTTCCGCCCGAAAACGAGATTATTACTTCGCTTACAACCAGACTGCTTGAAAAGGCGCAAAACATGCATAAAATGAGCGATTATACGGCGCTTGAGGACATGATGAGCGAAGACGCGGATTTTGCGGGCGTAGCTCTCAACGAGGTGGAGCTTGGAAAAGGTAAAGTTATGTATGAAATTCAGGCAAAACCCGAGCTGTTTTATAAGGCGCTGAGTTCTTCGTGCGGCATGGAAATAAGCGACGATTTTACGCTTATGTCATACATGAAAGACCTCGTTCATGCCAAAAAGGAATACGATAAGTTAAGCGTCGCTCTTGAAGAGGTTAAACGCACGGGTTACGGCGTTGTCGCGCCTTCGCCCGAAGAGATGACTTTGGAGGAACCGCAAATCGTCAAGCAGGGCTCCCGCTTCGGCGTTAAACTTAAGGCTACCGCACCTTCGCTTCATATTATGCAGGTGGATATCGCCGCCGAAGTAAGTCCCGTCATGGGCACGGAGCAGCAAAGCGAAGAAATGGTCAAAAATATGCTGGCTTCCTTCGAAAACAATCCCAAAGGCATCTGGGATACCGATATGTTCGGGAAATCCATGCATATGCTGGTAAACGAAGGACTAAACAACAAGCTCAATTCGATGCCCGACGACACCCAGAAAAAAATGCGCAAAACTCTTTCGCGCATCATAAACGAGGGTAAGGGCGGAGTAATCTGCATCTTATTGTAAGATTTACAACGGAAATAAGGGCAATGCGATTGCTGAATAGTCGTGTAAATTAATAAAAAAAAGAGCGCCTTAACTCAGGCGCTTTTTTTCGGTTATTTAATGGGTACAGATTCAACGCTGAAGTGCTCCCGTCGTTTTTTTATCGCAATAAGCCGCACGCCGTAAGCGATTATAAAAAGACACGGGATTAACGTAAGGATATAAACTTCTGCACTTTCTATCAGAAATCCGAAGACTGTAAATAAAACTAATAAAACTAAACCGGTTACTATAACCGCAAGACTGTAATTTTTTTCATATTTGATTTTAAGTTCGGTTTGTTCGGTTATAATGTTTATTAGCATCAAAGCAAAAACACACAAGCTCAGCAGAATAAACGGAAAGTAAGCGAAAAAGAAATATTGTTTTATTTCTACGATTTTCTCCAAGGTAAGTTGCTGATGCCGCATATAACACGGTTCGTAATCTATGAATACTACGCCGATCATATAATAAGCAAAACAAAGCAGTATCAAAAATACATGCAGCAAATACAACGATATGCGGCTTAATTTATTAAAGTATAATCCGACGTAATCATATAAGCATTTCATGATTTTCCTCCTTGCATAAAAGCAATAAAAAATCGTAAATACTCTTCATTAATTTAATTATACCATAAATTAAGTAAATGTCAATATTTAATTTTTTTTTTAGAATTTTAATGCTCAAACGACTTTTATTTATATTGCGGTTTCTTTAAATTCCGTGATGCCGTTTGCGGAAGCCGTGTAATTGAATAAGGCGCCGTTTGTTTTTTTTCGGGGCAAAACTTTTAGTATATGCGTAATTTAAGGCCCGCGCGGATAGCTTCGTTTTTTATTAAGCGATAAGGGCGGTAATAAAATTTGAAATTAAAGGTTAATAAAGAGTACATTTAATTTATCTCAACGAAACAGGGAAGAGATTATAAAAACTTTAAGTCGGTTTTGCCTCGGGTTTTTCGCGGACAAAAAAAAAGACGATGCTTACAACATCGTCTTTTTGGTGGCTCATCCGGGAGTCGAACCCGGGACACCATGATTAAAAGTCATGTGCTCTACCATCTGAGCTAATGAACCTTACTGGCTGGGGTGGAGAGATTTGAACTCCCGAATGACGGAGTCAGAGTCCGTTGCCTTACCGCTTGGCGACACCCCAACGATAAATATGGGAATTGTTGATTGGCTGGGGTG
>ENA-ORNK01000906-ORNK01000906.1-human-gut-metagenome-genome-assembly--contig:-NODE-906-length-30170-cov-6.481521_pt1 | contig 30170 bp, 23 predicted proteins | sample MGYA00242115_ERZ509022 | MGnify/ENA primary metagenome ERZ509022 (study PRJEB26280, sample SAMEA2338690) | human gut metagenome | biome: human gut; feature: human-associated habitat; material: faeces...
GGTAAAGTGCATTGGTTTCACCAACCCTTGCAAAAACGAACGAAAAGACTTGAAAAAGAAATACTTTTGCCCAACCGTTTTGTTTCGCTCCGCCGAAAGGCCATCGACAGATAAACTAGGAGAAAAATATGACTTGGACATAGCAAAGAGAAAAACAGAGGCCATTTTATAACCATTCGCCAACGAATGAAAAGACGGGCAAAATGACAACCAAAGAGACGGTTGCATTTAAGGGCTCAGACAGTTAAACTGCGCTCTTTCATTCCGAGCAAAAAGAAAAGTTTGCAAGGAGGAAAAAATGCAACAGCAATTTCAGGAAGAATGCGACCGTTATCCGAAGACCGTCCGCACCTATGAAATAGGCGGAAAGAAGTACGTTGTCGTTAGCGTATACGTAGGAAACAAGGACTTCAATAAAGTTTTCGGTGATCTGGCTTTCAACCAAGCGTTGAAGGATACGGAATAAAAACAAAAAGCAGCTTAAAAAGAACATCGGTTTATGATAAACTCATACCAAGTTAAATTCAGGCTGCTTTGGTTCAAAGGAGTAAAAGAATGAAATCAAAGCAAAACAAAGACTATATTGTCGGTATGTATGTGCGTTTGAGCCGTGACGACGAACGTGCGGGCGAATCGCTGTCCATCGAGAATCAGAAAGCAATTTTAAGCGAATACATAGAAAAGCAAGACTGGACACTCTTTGACGTCTATGTAGACGACGGAATATCCGGAACGACCTTCGAAAGACCGGGCGTTAAGAGATTGCTCGAGGACGCTAAACAAGGCGTCATAAACACCATTCTCGTCAAGGATATGAGCCGATTCGGAAGAAACTATATCTTGGTCGGACAATATCTCGATTACGTCTTCCCCGCATTCGGAATCCGTTTTGTGGCATTGTCGGACAACATCGATACCGAACAGAAGGATTCTGCCGCGATGGATATGATGCCCATTACCAACGTTTTTAATGAATGGTGGGCGGCATCGACGAGCAAGAAACTTCGCACGGTACGGATAAAGAATGCAAAAAACGGCAAGAACGGAATGTCGCATCCGCCCTACGGCTATACCATAGGCAAAGACGAAAAACGGACTCTGCAAGTAAACGAAGAAGTCGCGCCGATCGTAAGACGGATATTCGAAATGCGGGCAAGCGGCATGACACCGAGAAAGATAGCGGATGTTCTGAATGCCGAAAAAGTATTGACGCCCAATGATTACAGACTTGCAAAGACCGGTGTAACTTCCGTTACTAGTTCATGGCATTTATGGAACACTTCGGTACTGCGGACTCTCTTGGATAATCCCGCTTATATCGGAATCTTGGCACAGCACAGAACGACCACGATTTCCTATAAGAACCATAAGTGGCAACGGCGCCCGAAAGAAGATTGGATTGTCATTGAAAACGCCCACGAGCCGATCATCTCCAAAGAGCTTTGGGATAGAGTTAAGGAAGTCGAGGCTTCAGTCAGTAACGGAAAACCCACAAAACGCGGTTTTACACATCCCTTGTCCGGACTGTTGTTCTGCGCCGACTGCGGACAGAAAATGCGGCTCGGGTGGAATATGCCGAAAGATATTCCGTACTTCAACTTTAACTGCGGAACAAGATCGCGCTGCGGTTCTTCTGCTTGCTTCAGTCACTTCATCACCGTGCCCGTTCTCGAAAAAATCATCATGCAGGACATTTCAGAGAAAGCGGAAAAGATTCTCGGACACGAAGCGGAATTTAAGCGCAGATACCTTGAACGACAGGCATCTCTTGCGGACAAAAATCAAGCCGAAGTCAAGAAGGAATTGAAGCAAGCGGAAAAACGCACAATGGAACTAGATAAGCTCATCGAGACTGCTTTTGAAGAAAAAGTAAGCGGCAAGATTCCCGAAAGCGTATGCGTAAGACTCATAGAAAAGTACACGGCGGAACAAACCGAACTCAAAGAAAAGATCGCCGCTCTTACGCAAGGCTTGGAAGAAGTCCAACAGGTAAAGACGGACGTCGATGAATTTATCCGAAGGCTTCGGAAGTATTGCAAAGAACCGAAACTTACCCGAGAAATGTGTTTATCTCTATTCGAGAAGATAATAATTGGCGGGAAAGAAACGGTGACGGGCAAACCGCAGGAAGTCTATATCTTTTACAAGATAGACGTAAACTCCGTACTCTAACAAAACTTTCCCTTCTATCCGATATTATGTCCATTTTATCGGTTAGAAGGCATGGCGGAATATTACAGTGCAGAATTATCTCAAAAAGTCAAGCGCGGAATGAACGAAAGCAGACAGAAAGGTACCTTTACAGGTGGTTTTATCATATTCGGTTATCGTGTGGAAAACAAGAAAATCATTATCCACGAAGATGAAGCGGAAGTCGTAAGATGGATGTTCAACGAATGCGCGTCGGGGAAACTTGTAAAAACAATCATTGAGGAATTGCACGAAAAAGGTATTTTGTACCGCGGAAAACCCTTTGCGAGAAATACCGTGTATCACCTTCTCGCCAATGAAAAATACAGCGGAATATACAGGCACGGGGAAGAAGTATTCACTAATATGTACCCACGTATTGTACCTCAAGATATATTCGACACAGTAAAAAGCAAAATTGACAGCAACAAATACGGCAAGCATAAACCGAATATCGTTTATTTACTTAAAAACAAAGTGAAGTGCGGCTATTGCGGTAAACCCGTTAATTCAGATGCAGGCACTTCTAAAAACGGAAGTATAATGCGATACTACAAATGTTCTGGCAAAAGAGTCAGTAAACAGTGTCAATTAAGACCTATACGAAAAGAAACACTTGAATCATTAATTCTTGAATCAGTTTTGAAAGCGTTTGCGACTCCTCAAAACCTATTAAAATTTGCAGAAGATGTTATGCTTCTTCTGAAAAAGCAATACCACGACCACTCTGTTTTGAACTTGTTGCGGAACGATCTGGTAAAAGTTGAAAAATCTATTTCAAACCTGCTTGATTGTATGGAACAAGGCATTTCCACTGCTTCTACAAAAAACCGGTTAGAAGAGTTAGAAGAAAAGCGTTCCCTATTGACCGAGAAAATTCTGATGGAACAATACAAGGAACGGCAACTTCTGACAAAAGACGAAATCGTCAAACATATCAGTACTGCCTTACGAAAAAACCCCAAACAGCTCATTGATCTATTGGTCAAAGAAATCCGACTATACAACGATAAAATAGAAATTGACTTACATTTCACAGACAAGAAAAGTCCCGATGATGAAAATCATTGGGACTTTTGTTTTTATCAGTGTGAAAAGAGTTATATCGTTGATACTCACGTTTTCAAATCGAAACCGAAAGAATATCGCGTTAAAATCAAGTTAAAAGTATAAAAAAGCACCCAACTAAACCTTTTTACGGGTTCAGTTGGGTACCGCTTGGCGGAGAGAGGGGGATTCGAACCCCCGTACGGGTATCAGCCGTAACACGATTTCGAATCGTGCGCATTCAACCGCTCTGCCATCTCTCCAAAAAAGAGCGAAATAAGCCGTGGCAAGACGGGAAAAGCCCCGTCGCGCCATACGGCCTTATATTTATAACACAATCACCTCAGGTTTGTCAAACGATATCGTCGAAAAAGAGTCAAGGCTTTACAAACAAACGAAAGAAAAAACGATAAAACAAGAAAAATTATGTTGACTGATTCTGACGATGCCCGTGGTTTAATCTGCAATAAAAACAGCAGCGCGATTTAAAGACGCGTTCCTGAATTTTATCGAAGTACTCGTAATTAAGCTTGAAGTCGACGTTGTTTTCCTTTTCCTCCTGCATAAGAATACGGTAAACGCTTCTTATTAGGAACCCGCTTTGATCCCTCATTTCACGATTCTTCCTTTTACGTCCGTTGACTTATAAATTATAGCATTTTACACCGTAAAACACAATCCCCCGTCAACTGTAATTTTGTCGAAAAATGTCTGATAACGTCGAACATCGTCAAAGCGGAATAAGGGGTAAAAAACAGCGAAAGTCCCCTATACGTCAAGCCTGTAAACGTAATCGTCCATTACGTAACCGTTTCCTATATCCGTGACAATCGAATCGGTTTTTATGAATCCGAATTTTTCATAGACTTTTATGGCGCGTTCGTTGCCCTTGTTGACGGTAAGATACACATATCCGAGTTTGAGTTTTTTTGCGCAGCCTGCCACTTCCTCAAGCGCGGCTTTGCCAAGCCCCTTACCCTTAAACTCGGGCGCGAGATAGAGTTTGGAAAGGAAAAGCCCTCTCTCCCCTTTTTTGGCGGCAATCCCGGTGTAACCTGCGGTAACGCCGTCGCATACTATAAAATAATACTCGTACCCCTCCTCTTCCGTCTGACGGCTGAAAGCGGGCGCCGACTGGAATTTTTCCAGCATGTAATCGGCTTGTTCGGGTCCGATAAGATTATCGAAAGCCGAATGCCAAAGCCTTGCCGCCAGCTTTTCCAGCGCGGCAAAGTCTTCCTTTTGCACTTTTACAAATTCAATGTTCATAAGATACGGCTCCGATGTTTTTACAGTAAAATTATAACACAATGTTAAACGGCAGTCAAACCGCATTTTCAGGATAAAATCCGAAATGTCCGCATTAGCTTACTTGTTCCCGTGTGTCCGCCCCTTACGCTTTGAAAACAGGGCGCAAGCGGCTTGGTTAATTTTGTCCTTTTGCTTAAAGAACAAAGATGCAATGCTTGCGCAAAGAAAAACGTTTGTCCCCTTTTTCCTTATCGCCAATCGGCTTTATACATAAACTTAAAGCAAGAGGAAAGGCAATTTTTCCGTCAATTCGCATTAAAGCCTTGACAAAAACCGCAAGTTTTATTATACTTCTATGTGCCCGCAAAAGGGAAAATCAACGGGGTGTAGCGCAGATGGTAGCGCGCATGGTTCGGGACCATGAGGTCGTGGGTTCAAATCCCGTCACTCCGACCAAGAAAAAACCGTGATAAAGATACAATGCGTATCTCTGTCACGGTTATTTTTTTAATAAATTGCGGCACTCGAAATTATTGCCGCGTCTTTTTTTAACCCTTAAAACTCAAAAGCCGACGTTTTTGCTAAAGCCGACGGACAGCGTCGGTTTTTTTTGTTTAATAAATTCGGGCACAATGCGTTTATAGCGCCTTTTCAGTCAAACAAATTCCATAGCCGCGTCCCCCGTTACAAGGGCGCGCACTTCTCGGCTTTATCGCTGTAAGCCGCAAAATCCCGGCTTTATCTTTGCAAACTGATTATTTTAAGCTTTTAATAAACTTTAAAGCAATTATTCGCAATAAGCTTACCCGTTGACTAAAGCACTATTACCAAGACGACGATAAGCGCGGCAAGAGACAAAAGCGCGATTATAAAGGAAACAATGTTGCCGCCTCGCTCCTCGGCGTGGAACAAGCCTATAAAAGCAACGACGACCAGAATCGCCTGCGCCAGAAAACCCTGAATGAAAAAGAATATTGTAAACGCCGCAAGAAAAATAAGCAACATAATGCTTGCGAAAAAATTAATATCGCCCAAAGTGTTGATAAAATAAGCGAAACCGTAAGCCGACGCCACGCCTAAGCCCATCAGCAGAATGTTTGCAAGCGCGTAACCTATCCTTTTTGTCCCGCTTGCCGTAATCATGTTGCCGATGTGTCTTATAAAAAAGTAAAGAGTGTTTCCAGAACTCATTAAACCGCATTCTCCTATTAAATTAATCTGTGTTTATTGTAACACGGTATAAATCTTTTTGTCAATACCCGATATTTTTTTATCCGCCGAAAATACAAAAAAAACGGCTTTTTTTTATAAAAACCGCTTTTTAAGGTGAATTTTACTTGACGCCGATTATATGGTTTTTTGTTTTTACTCTTATTTCTTACGCGCGAAACGCCGTAAAGCCTTTAATAATCAATCCGTCGAAAAAATAAACGAAATTTTTCTTTCTATAAAACTGCGGAAAAAACTTCTCTTGTTTTATAAAGTAATTCCCCGTCATGCCTGCCCCCGTGATAAGGCTTACAGATTTTCTTTTTCCAGAATACCGATAATCTCGCGCATATCGGAAACCACATACTTGCAGGCGGAAAAATCCGTCTTCAACGCGGTTTGAGTGCCCTTGTACCCAATGCAAGGAATATTTGCGGCTTCAGCCGCAAGACTGCCCGTGCGCGAGTCCTCCACCACGAAACACCGATTCGGCTCTGCGCCCAATTTATCCGCGGCGGTAAGATAGGTATCGGGAAAAGGCTTGGGCCGCCTGACCTCGTCGCCGCACACAATCGCGGAAAAATATCCGTCTATTTCAAGATACTCAAGCACGCCCTCCACGTACTCGCGCGACGAAGCCGAACCCACCGCCGCCTTAACTTTGTTGTCATTCAGAAACTTTAACAATTTTGTGAGATAAAGGCTTTCGGGCACCTTTCTTTCCTTAATAAGCGCAAGAATTTCGCGGAACTCGCGCGCAATAAGCTGTTCGGGAGTATCGGAAAGCGCGAATTTTACCGAAAACTCCTGCCAATAATCGTATTTTCTTGCGCCCAGCACGATTTGTTTTTCGGCATCGAGAGGAATACCCAGTTTGCTAAACAGCCGCGCCCGCGCCACCGTATGCAAAGGCTCGCTGTCCAGTATAACGCCGTCCATGTCGAAAAGTACCGCTTGCGTGTTTTTCATGTTTTTAACTGCTCCTTTTCTCTGTAAATAAAGCGTGCTGCCGTCGCACGATAAAAATTTTGCTTTAAACCGAGTTATTGCCGCTTTATCCTTTCATTAAGCGGAACGAAACGGTTTTTAACCGCCTGAAGAAAAGACTTTTTATGCTTACTTTAAGCGCATTTTTTTGCGTAGAAATTCTTTTGCCGCGGCTGAAATGGGGTTGTTTATAATTTTAAGCCTTACGGACGGACGATGAATTTGCCTTTTGCGCGCATCGACGCGTCCGACAAAACCTCTTTCAGTTTTTCAAGCGGAACGACGTTTGCAACCATACTGCTTACGTCCAGCGCTTTTGAGTTAATGAGGTTAAGCGCGCGTCCCTGAGTATAGGGATTGATGAACGAGGACTTAAGCACGATTTCTTTTTTGAAAACCGTAAAAGGCTTTACCCTTATTTCCGCGTCCGGCTTTGTCAGCCCGAACATCATGACGGTAGCCGCGTTACCCGCGATTTCTATTGCCTGCTCTATCGTGGAAGTAAGCCCCACGCACTCTATAACGCACGAAAGCCTTTTCGTTTTTGCGCGCTCTATCGCCGCCGCGACGTCCTCTTTTACGGGGTCCACGGTCATGTAAGCGCCCAAAGAAAGGGCCTTTTCCCGCTTTTCTTTAACGGGCTCGATAAGCACAACGCGCGCCGCACCTTTAAGCCGCGCCAGCTGAAGCATGATAAGTCCTATCATTCCGCCGCCGATAACCGCAACGTCGTCGCCGGGACGGATGTTGCACATATCTATGCCGTGCAGACAGCACGCAACGGGCTCGGTCATCGCGCCTTCCTCGAAAGAAGTGCCGTCATCCAGCTTGTAAGCCTGTTTCGCGGGTACGGCAACGTACTCGGCAAAACCTCCGTTAACGGTGGTGCCTATACCCTGCATATGCTCGCAGAAGTGGCCCAATGCGCTTTTGCAGTAATGACACTCGCCGCACAGCACGTTGGGGTCTACGCATACCCTGTCGCCCTTTTTAAATTCGGTGACTCCTTCCCCCGTTTCTTCCACTTCGCCCGCGAACTCGTGTCCCAGAATGACGGGCGGAGTGGTTTTTGCCGCGCCCTCGTCGCCCGAAAATATATGTACGTCCGTGCCGCACACTCCGCAGGCGCGCACCCTTACCAGAATTTCGCCTTTGCCCGCGACGGGTGTAACCGCCTCCTCCACTCTTAAATCGCCTTTACCGTAAAAAACAGCGGCTTTCATGTCCGTAGTCCTCCCGTTTTCGTTGTTTTTCTTTGGCATAATTATATCTTAAACGCGCGTTTTAATCAACTGTTGCCGAGAAAATTGATTAATTCAATCAAATTATGACTGCCACCTGCTAAAAACCGCTTAAAACAATCATTATTTTAAATTTGTATTAAAATTTATATAAATATTTGTAAAAAAGTTGCATTTCTGAAAATCCGTGCTATAATATATATAAGTTCGGTTACGAGTTTAGCGGACGGCCGGGATGAGCATACTAATTCGGGCGGGAAACAACGACAAAGACCAAAGCCGATTTAAGCGCAAACTCGGGACGAAACGAACTTAACGCGAAAAAAGGCTTTTCGCGGAGGCTCACGGAGCAAAACCGATAACGGACTTCACGGAGGCTTACGGAGAAAAAACCGATAACGGACTTCGCGGAGGCTTACGGAGCAAAACCGATAACGGGCTTTTCGCGGAGGCTTACGGAGAAAAAACCGATAACGGGCTTTTCACGGAGGCTTACGAAGCAAAACCGATAACGGACTTTTCGCGGAGGCTTACGGAGAAAAAACCGATAACGGACTTTTCACGGAGGCTTACGGAGAAAAAACCGATAACGGGCTTTTCACGGAGGCTTACGGAGAAAAAACCGATAACGGGCTTTTCACGGAGGCTTACGGAGAAAAAACCGAAAAGTAAACGAACAAAAGAAAAAAAACGAACGCTTTGAGTAAAGGAGGCGGCAAAAAAAAAATGAAAAAAAACATGTACAGTCTGATTCTTGCCGAGGACGTGGTAAACGCCATAGACAAACTGGCGGAAGAGGAAAATACAAACAGGTCTAACCTCATCAACGAAATTCTTGCCGAATACGTATCGGTGACAACGCCCGAAAAGCGGATAAACGACATTTTTCACGGCATCGAGGATTTATTCAAGCAGCTTACGGGACAGCAGGTATATTACCAGCAGCACGACAACACGCTTAGCATAAAAAGCGCGCTTGAGTACCGCTACCGCCCCACCATCAGGTACGAGGTGGAGCTTTACAGGACTCAGGACGGCACGGTGGGGGAACTGAAGGTTAATTTCCGCACGCAGTCGCCGCAGCTTCTTAACCGTCTTACGGAGTTTTTCGCGCTGTGGACAAGGCTGGAAGAACTTTACGTTGCGCGTTACTTCAACGACAGTGAGATAAATTACACGCTGGACGAGACGCGCTGGACCAGGACGCTTGCGGTGCCGAAAAACGCGGGATACGACGATAAGGAGCTTAGCCGCGCGATAACCGATTACGTCAGCACGTTTGACCGGCTGATGAAAAAGCGGCTATCGGGCGCTGCGGCTACGGAAATCGAAAACGACTATCTCGACGCGCTTAACGGCGGTATGCTTATCATATAAGACGCGGCAAAAGACTTAAAAAGGAGGATAAACGCAATTATGAATACCAACAAACTGACGCAAAAAGCGATGGAAGCGATACAGTCCGCGCAGAACATCGCGATAGAAAACAATAACGTACAAATCTGCCCGGAGCATCTTTTGTACGCGCTTGTCGATCAGGAAAACGGACTTATAGGACAGCTTTTCAAGAAAATGGGTAAATCTCCCGACGCGATTCTGTCGGAAACGGACACCCTTATACGCAAAATTCCCGCGGTTTCGGGTTCGGGACGGGAGCCCGACAAGGTTTACGTTTCGCCCCTTACGGACAAAATTCTTGCCGCCGCGGAAAAGCTGGCTGCGGGAATGAAGGACGAGTACACGTCCGTCGAGCATATCATGCTTTCGATATTCGACTATGCTGACGAAGGAATAAAGGGAATATTCCGCGCGCACGGCATCACCAAGGACGCCTTTACCGCAGAGCTTAAAAAGGTAAAGACCGCCAGAGTTACTTCCGACAATCCCGAATCGAGCTACGACGCGCTGGAAAAATACGGCTTTGACCTTGTGGAGAGGGCGAAATCGGGAAAACTCGACCCCGTCATCGGCAGGGACAACGAGATAAGAAACGTCATACGCATACTTTCGCGCAAGACCAAGAACAACCCCGTGCTTATAGGCGAACCGGGCGTGGGCAAAACCGCCATAGCCGAAGGGCTTGCCCAGCGTATAGTACGCGGCGACGTGCCCGAGGGACTTAAAGACAAGACCATATTCGCGCTGGACATGGGCGCGCTTATCGCGGGCGCGAAATTCCGCGGCGAATTTGAGGAGCGTCTTAAAGCGGTGCTGGGCGAAGTCAAAAAGAGCGAAGGCAAAATCATAATGTTCATCGACGAGCTGCACACCATAGTGGGCGCGGGTAAATCCGACGGCGCGATGGACGCGGGCAATCTGCTTAAACCGCTTCTGGCGCGCGGCGAACTGCACTGCATAGGCGCAACCACCTTGGACGAATACCGCAAATATATCGAAAAGGACGCCGCACTCGAGCGCCGTTTCCAGCCCGTAACGGTGGACGAACCTTCGGTCGAGGACACCATTTCCATACTGAGAGGGCTTAAAGACCGCTACGAGGTGTATCACGGCGTAACCATTCACGACGGTGCGCTTGTCGCAGCCGCCACGCTTTCCAACCGCTACATCACCGACCGTTTTCTTCCCGACAAGGCAATCGACCTTGTGGACGAAGCGTGCGCGATGATAAGGACGGAAATCGACTCCATGCCCACGGAAATGGACGAAATTTCGCGTAAGATTATGCAGCTTGAAATCGAGGAAACCGCCTTAAAGAAGGAAAAAGACTCGTTAAGCGCGGCGCGGCTTAAGGAAATTCAAAAGGAATGCGCGGACTTAAGGGCGAAATTCGACGCGATGAAAGCGCGCTGGGACAGCGAAAAGCAGAACATTCACGCCGTGTCCGACCTTAAATCGGAAATCGAGCGCGTAAACGCGGAAATCGAACGGGCGCAACGCGCGGCCGACTACGAACACGCGGCAAAGCTGAAATACTCCACTCTCCCCGAGCTTACCAAAAAACTGGAAAAAGCTCAGACGGAAGGCGGACAAAATCAGAACTCGCTGCTGCGCGACACCGTTACGGAGGAAGAAATCGCCAAAGTCGTGTCCCGCTGGACGGGAATACCGCTTTCTAAACTTATGGAGGGCGAGCGCGAAAAGATTTTACACCTTGCGGACATTCTTCATAAGCGCGTCATCGGTCAGGACGAGGCGGTTACAAAAGTAAGCGAAGCGATAATGCGTTCCCGTGCGGGCATTGCCGACCCCGGCCGCCCCATAGGCAGCTTTATGTTCCTGGGCCCCACGGGCGTGGGCAAAACCGAGCTTGCAAAGGCACTTGCAGAGTGTCTGTTCGACGACGAGCACAACCTTATCCGCATAGACATGTCCGAGTACATGGAAAAGTTTTCCGTCTCCCGTCTTATAGGCGCGCCTCCGGGATACGTCGGCTACGAAGAGGGCGGTCAGCTTACCGAGGCGGTAAGGCGCAAACCCTATTCGGTCGTGCTGTTCGACGAGATAGAAAAAGCCCATCCCGACGTATTCAACATTCTTTTGCAGGTGCTGGACGACGGCAGAGTGACCGACTCTCAGGGCAGAACCGTGGACTTTAAGAACACCGTTCTTATCCTGACTTCCAACCTCGGGTCAAGCTACATCTTAGAGGGCATCGACGAAAAAACGGGCGAGATAAACGAGGACGCCAAAGAAAAAGTAAACGCACTGTTAAAGCAGTCCTTCCGCCCCGAATTCTTAAACAGACTGGACGAAATCGTGTTCTATAAACCCCTTACGAAATCCAACATTACGGGCATCATCGACATTCTTCTCCGCTCGCTGAAGGAGCGCATGGCGGACAGACGGCTTGACCTCTTTGTCACGGACAAAGCCAAAGAGTTTATCGTGGAGCACGGCTACGACCCCGTTTACGGCGCGCGTCCGCTTAAAAGATACCTTACGAGCAAAGTGGAAACCTTGCTTGCCAAAAAGATTCTGGAATCCGACCTTAAACCCGACAGCGTGCTGACCGTGGACGAAGAAAACGGCGACCTTACCGTCACCGTAACAAACGGCAAAACCGAGTAAATTTCCCTGATTTTACGCGGGCGCATACAAGGACGCGGATTATTGCGCAAAAGTAAGCCGTCTTTATAAAAAACAAACTTTTTATAACGCATGCTTTTTGCGTAAAAACCGTTAATCCCGAAATCTTCAACGCCTTTCCCTGTTTTTATCGGCTAATTCAGGAGCGTAAAAACAAATTGCATTATTAAAACTAAAAACAACCACGCCGCAAGACGATATCGGCACAAAAAAAGCACGGAGCGCGCTTAACTCCGTGCTTTTAATTTTCTTTCAGCGGTTTTAGTGGTTTATTTGATTTCTTATGGCGGCTTTCACTGCTTTCTGACGCGCGCGCACTATTTTGAACGCGACGAAAGCGGCGCACAAAACCGCGGCAACAAATATCGAGTCAAAATAATAAGCGTTCTTAAAATCGTATAGTTCATATGCCTCGGGAGTGCGCGCCACGCCCGTAACGCGAAAGAACAGCGCACAGTACAAGTCTATTTTGCTGTAGCCGTAAGAAACGGACGGCGGAATGACGTGCATGAAATAAACCTGCAAAACCGAAATTACGACGGAAACGAACAAAACAAGCGGCAATATAAGCGAAACAAGTCCGCTCATGCGGCTTTCTTTTTTCCCCGACAAAAAGCAGAAAATCGCTATAATCACACCGCCCACCGCCAATGCGCCGAACAGGAACAGCAACAGAATGTCCGAAATAAGCGTTGTAAAATAGTCGAACGCGCCGCCCGCATACTGCGCGATAAAGAACCCCGCCCTTATAAAGGCAACCGTAATCCCCGTAACGGCGACGACAGAGGGATACAAATAAGCGCGAAAGCAATTTTTCTTATTTTCGCAATCGTGATTTTTATCCGTCGGTGCGTTTTTTCTTAAATCAATCTTTCCCTCAGACGGCGAAAGATTTTCCGCATCCGCGCAGACTTTATCGGTTTTAAAATCCGTTTTACCTAAACCTTCTTTTAAGACATTTTCAGGTAAAGCTTTTTCTGTTTTGTTCTTCATTGTCCCCCCTGCTTAAAATTTATGCTGTCGATAGTCTGAAAAAAGCGGCTGTCTTTTTTTGCGCTCTTCAATTCAAAATTTTATCTGCCGCATATTTATTCCCCTTTTTATCCGAACAACAGTATCGCGCGTAAGATATAAATAATCCTTTTTTTTTGACTTAGACAGCTTACTTTTTTTTTAGCCCTGTAAGTTGAAAATAATTATAGTTTAATTACGCATATTTGTCAATATCGCGCACACGAAACCAACGCAGGCAAACATAACGACCGTGACCTTGGACAGATTTTTCGGCTGTTTTTTTGCCGATGAGTTGAAAAACGCAATTAAAATATGTATAATTATAAAAACGCCGTTTGTAAGAGGTGAAAAAAATGCCGTTGTCCGACAGAAAACAGGAATTATTGAATATGCTGTCGCCCTCCGCCCCCACGGACGTAAAAAAGATTGCGGATACTCTTTACGTCAGTCAGCCCACGGTCAGGCGCGATCTTGCCCAGCTTGCCGCCGAGGGGCTTGTGATACGCACTCACGGCGGCGTGATGCTGTCCTCGCGCGCGGCGGACAAAAGCCTGCCGTTGGCGCGCAGAGAATACCTCATGAACGAGCAGAAAACCAAAATCGCCATGACGGCTGCGCGGCTTATAAACGACGGCGACGTCATCATGGCGGACAACTCCACTACCGTACTTCACCTTGCGCCTTTCCTTAAAGACAAAAAAGACGTGATAGTCATCACCAACGGCTTGCGCCTTGCCGAGGCTTTGGCAACCGAAAACGTCAAATGCCTTATGACGGGCGGCACGGTAAAAACGGAGGCTTACGGGCTTATCGGAGAGGAAGCTTTGGCTTTTTTAAAAAATTACAACGCCGACGTGTGTTTCTTTTCCTGCCGCGGAATAACATCGGGCGGATATCTTTGCGACACCTCGGTGGGGGAAGACGACGTGCGCGCCGTCATGATGCGGCAATCGAAAAAAAGCGTGCTGCTTGCGGACTCAAGTAAATTCGGGCTGTCGTTCTGGCACAATCTCTGCCACATTTCGCAAATAGACGAAGTAATATCGGACCAGCCCGTCGATAAAAACGCCTACAAAAAAGGAGAATCGGGAAAATGGGAAAAATAATCGAAAGCGGAGTGTGCCGCATAGGCGACCCGTTTATTCTTGCGGAAGACGGAACCTACTATATGTACGCCACCACCGCCCGCACCGCCGCGCACGGAATTCAAACGGGGTTTGACCTGCACACGGCGGAGGCTCTTAACGGTCCGTGGAAAAACATGGGCGGCTGTCTTGACTTCGTAAATTGGAGCGCGGACCTGTTTTGGGCGCCGGAGGTTTATAAGCGCGGCGACAAATATTATATGTTTTTCACCACGCGCGACAAAACGGATAAAAAGCTGAAAATCGCCGTTGCGACTTCGGACGCTCCTACAGGGCCGTTTAAGGATAAAGGGAGTCCGCTTTTCGAGCCGGGATATTCGGTTATAGATTCCTCGGTTTACTTTGAGGGCGAAGACGCATGGCTGTACTACGTCCGCGACGTAAGCGATAACGTCGTTAACGGCATACACAAAAGCCAGATTTATTGCGTAAAACTTGACGAAACGCTTACCCGCACAATTGGCGAACACAAGATGCTTACAACTCCCGATACGGAATGGGAAACTTCGCTTGACCCGCTTTGGCAATGGAACGAAGGTCCTTTCGTATTCAAACACGACGGCATTTATTATTTAAGCTATTCGGTAAACTGCTTCAATTCGCCGTATTATTCGGTATGCTATGCCACTTCCGCTAACCCAGACGGCCCGTTTGTAAAAGCTGACGAAAATCCCGTTCTTCTTAAAACCGACGATATATCGGGTCCCGGGCACAATATGTATTTTACCGACTTCGACGGAAATTTCATGACTGCATACCATGTACATACCGACAAACTGCATCCGTCCGGCGACAGAAGAGCCTGTTTTTCTCCCGCGCGCATTAAGGACGGAAAGCTGATAATCGATTATAAATAAAATTGCGCCTTTATATCGGCAGTTTATAGCTTTACGTACAAAAACCGCGTTATTTAACTGCGTTGACTGAAACACAACCGCAATTACCGCATGATTTTATTATAATATCATATTAAGGTCAAAAAACACTTCGGCTTGCCAGTTAACTTAAACGCTTTGTCACCTAAGGCTTAATCAACTGATTTTTGGCGAATATGCCTTTTTTGACATCTGAATGTTTATTTTCTTTTATTTATATCAAAAAAAGCGCAGGCTCCGTAACGGGGCTTACGCTTTTTTCTCATGGTTAAACCGATTATTTCTTTGCTTTTTTGACGTTTTCGGTCAGGATGTCTGATATGGGCTTGCCGGGGCTGACCATGGGCAGAACGAACTCGTCGGTGTCGATATGCGCGTCGATGACGGCGGGCGCGTTTTTGCTTAACGCGGACTTAATGGCGTCGTCGAAATCCGCTTTTGTATAAACCGAATACCCGTCCACGAAATACGCTTCCGCCAGCTTTTTGAAGTCGGGGCCGCGGTCAAGCGTGGTTTCGGAGTATCTGCCGCCGTAGAAAAGCGTCTGCCACTGGCGCACCATGCCAAGAGTGCCGTTGTTCATGACGATTATGATTACGGGAATATTGTAGTGCTGAATGGTGCAAAGCTCGTTGCAGTTCATGCGGAAACAGCCGTCGCCCGCAATGGAAATAACGCGCTTATTCGGCATGCCCACCTGCGCGCCCATCGCCGCGCCCGTACCGAAGCCCATTGTGCCCAGTCCGCCGCTTGAAAGGAAAGTGCGCGGTTTTTTGAACGTACAGAACTGTCCCGCCCACATCTGATGCTGTCCCACTTCGGTCACGATTATCGCGTCGCCGCGGGTAACTTCGTTCAGTTTTTCCAGGATATATTCGGGATTTATGGGCGCTGAGGGACTTAAATCCATCTTGGGGAATTCCTTTTTAAGGCTTTCGATATGGTTAAGCCACTCGTCGGATTTCTTTTGATGAAGATGCGGCAAAAGTTTTTCCAGCGCGACTTTAGCGTCGCCCGTAAGCGACATGGCACACTTGACGTTTTTGCTGATTTCCGCGGGGTCGATGTCGATATGAATTATCTTTGCGCCTTTAGCAAATTTGCTGGCATCGGAAATAACCCTGTCCGAAAACCTTACGCCCACGGCGATAAGCACGTCGGAAGTGTTTACGCCGATATTCGACGCCTTGGTGCCGTGCATGCCTATCATGCCCGTGTATTCGGGCGCGGTTGTGTCGTAACTGCCGATGCCCATAAACGTGCAGGCAACGGGACAGTCAAGCTTTTGGGCAAGTTTTTTTATCTCCTCTTCCGCCCCCGACGCGATTACGCCGCCGCCGCTGACGATAAAGGGACGCTCGGCGGAGTTGATTAATTTTGCCGCCTTTTCTATTTCCGCGTCCGTAACGTTTGCCGTAGCCGTGTATGCACGCGGCGCTACGGGCGTGTAATCGCATTCCGCCGCCGTCACGTCTTTGGGAATGTCGATTAAAACCGGACCTTTTCTGCCGCTGTTTGCGATATAAAACGCCTCACGGATAATGTCCGCAAGTTTATTGACGTTAGGCACAATATAGTTGTGCTTGGTGATGGGCATCGTTATACCCGTAATGTCCACCTCCTGAAAGGAGTCCCGTCCCAGAAGGTTGCCCGCGACGTTGCAGGTAATGGCGACCACGGGCGAAGAATCCATGTACGCCGTGGCTATGCCCGTGACGAGGTTTGTCGCGCCCGGTCCGCTGGTCGCAAAGCACACGCCCACTTTACCCGTGGCGCGCGCATATCCGTCCGCGGCGTGCGCGGCGCCCTGCTCGTGCGCGGTAAGATAGTGATGTATCCTGCCGCTTTTGTAAAGCGCGTCGTACACGTTGAGAATGGTTCCGCCCGGATATCCGAAAACGGTATCCACGCCCTGTTCCAAAAGACAATTGATTATAATTTCCGCTCCTGTCATTTCCGCTTTTCCTTGTGCTTTATTTTTTTGTCCGCCGCTTGGGGGCGAAGCTTTACTTTTTTTCTCCCCGATTGCCGTCAATGAAAGCTTTTTGCCGCTATCGCTTTTTTATGGGTTAAAAAAATCTTTCCGCTCCCGGACTGAAGTAAAAAGGCTTTCTTACCGCGTTTCTATGGCTGCGTAAGATTTTGTCTGCCGTCTTTACGTTTTGCGGTAAAGCACGTTTTGCCTTTCCCGTTTTTTTAAGCGGCAAAAGATTTTTTCGCTCTGTCCCGATATTAAGTAAAGAAATTTCTGACTTTTTCCTTACGGTAAAGAACGTTTTTTTCTTTTCTATGACGGTGTAGGATTTTTTGTTTGCTCTCTCTCCCGATTTACGGTAAAGAAAGTTGTTTTTTTACCTTTTACGCTGAAGAAAGATTTTTTTATTCAGAATTTACCGCTAATCAAACCCTGAATCCGTCAGGACCACCGATTAATAAAATATTTCCCGCTCGGCTTAAGCCGCTTCAGTCTTTAAAGACCGCGCCCTTGTCGGCGGAAGTGACCAGCGCGGCGTAACGCTTTAGGTATCCGCTGAGGTTTTTGACGGGCGGCTTTTGCTCCTTTCTGCGCTTATCAAGCTCTTCGTCGCTGACTTCCAGCGTTATGGAATACTTGTTCATGTCGATGGAAATGATGTCGCCGTCTTTGACAAGTCCGATGGGGCCGCCCTCCGCAGCTTCGGGAGAAACGTGGCCGATGCTTGCCCCGCGCGTGGCGCCCGAAAATCTGCCGTCGGTGATAAGCGCGACGGACTTATCAAGCCCCATGCCCGCGATGGACGCAGTGGGCATAAGCATTTCGCGCATACCGGGACCGCCTTTAGGCCCCTCGTAACGGATTACCACAATGTCGCCGGGCTTAATCTTACCGCCCAGAATGGCTTTAATGGAGTCGTCCTCGCTGTCGAATACGCGCGCACGACTGCGGTTAACCAGCATTTCGGGCGCAACGGCACTGCGTTTTACCACGCAGCCGTCGGGCGCGAGATTGCCGAACAGTACCGCAAGACCGCCGCTTGCTGAATACGGATCGGATACGGGACGGATTACTTCGGGGTCGGTAACAACCGCATCCGCAATGTTTTCCGCGACCGTTTTGCCCGTAACGGTTTTAAGACTGCCGTCGATGAGGCCCGCGTCAAGCAGTTCCTTCATGACCGCGTAAACGCCGCCCGCGTAGTAAAGGTCGCTCATGAAGTGTTTGCCTGCAGGCGCAAGCTTACAAAGATTGGGCACCTTTTCGCTTATCTCGTTGAAAAACGAAAGCGGAAGCGGTATGCCTGCCTCGTGCGCCAGCGCGGGAAGATGCAAAGCCGTATTGGTACTGCACCCCAGCGCCATATCCACGGCGATGATGTTTTTGAACGCGTCGGTAGTGAATATATCGCGCGGACGGATACCGTCACTAAGCACGCGCATTATCGCCGCGCCCGTTTCTTTTGCAAGTCTTATCCTTTGCGAATACACCGCGGGAACCGTACCGTTGCCCTTAAGCGCGAAGCCCACCGCCTCCATGACGCAGTTCATGCTGTTGGCTGTAAACATACCGCTGCAGGAGCCGCAGGTGGGACAAGCGTTGTCCTCGTACTCGTGAAGCTGCTGCATGGTCATTTTTCCGCTTGTGACCGCGCCTGCCGCCTCGAACATATCCGAAAGGGAAATCTTTTTGCCGCACGCAAAGCCGTTGAGCATGGGGCCGCCGCTGACCACAATGGAAGGAACGTTGACCCTGAGCGCGCCCATGACCATACCGGGCACTATTTTATCGCAGTTGGGCACCAGCACGAGCGCGTCGAATGCGTGAGCCTTTGCCATACACTCCACCGAGTCGGCAATAAGCTCGCGCGTGACAAGCGAATATTTCATGCCCTCGTGCCCCATGGCAATGCCGTCGCACACGCCGATTGCAGGGACGACTACGGGCATACCGCCCGCGGCGTAAACGCCTTCCTTAACCGCCGTAACGATGGTGTTAAGGTGCATATGCCCGGGCACAATCTCGCTTTGCGCGCTTACTATGCCGATAATGGGCTTTTTAATCTCTTCGTCCGTCCAGCCCAGCGCCTTCATAAGAGAGCGGTGAGCGGCCTTGTCTATTCCTGTTTTTACGTTGTCGCTTTTCATTGTCGTAAACTCCGTTTTCAGTGCCGTTCGGGCTTAAAGCGGTTATTCCGCTTTTTCGCCGCGGCTGACTTAATGTTATAGTGTTTTTTCCGTCCGTACCCGTTTTATCGTAAAAGCGCAGACGAAGCCTTGTTGCTTGACGAAATCTTTTTGTTTACGGATTATCCCGTCTTACTTATAGATTATCTCGTCGCCGTACTCGCCTGAGCGCGCGGCTTTCTGGAAAGCGTCCAGAATTTTCCTTGTCACAGGACCGCAGACGCCCTCGCCTATCTTTCTTCCGTCCACGGAAGTAACTGCAATCGCCTCGGCGGCGGTACCCGTAAGAAAGCACTCGTCGGCGTTGTAAACGTTGAACAAAGTGAACTCGGTTTCCTTAAGCGGCACGCCTATTTCAGCGGCTACCTCTATGACGGTGCGGCGCGTGATTCCGTCCAGGATTCCCACGTAAACGGGAGGAGTGTAAATCACGCCGTCTTTGACGATAAAGATATTGTCGCCCGTGCATTCGGTAACTATGCCGTCGTGGTTAAGCATAAGCGCTTCCGCCGCGCCCGCGCGGTTAGCCTCGATTTTGGCGAGAATGTTGTTGAGATAGTTAAGCGACTTTATCTGCGGGTCGACGATAGTCGCCTTGTTTCTGCGCTGAACGGAGGTGATTACCGCCATGCCCTTTTCGTACTGCTCGGCGGTGTAAAGCTTGATGCCCGCCGCAATGCAGAATACCGTGGGTTTTGCGCAGTTTGTGGGGGAAAGTCCAAGGTCCCCCTTGCCGCGAGTCACCACAAGACGGATGTAGCAGTCCTTGAGGTTGTTTACGGCGCAGGTCTTTTTGACCACCTCCGCAAGTTCTGCTTTGCTCATGGGGATATCAAGAGCAATGGCTTTTGCCGCCGCGAAAATGCGGTCGATATGCTCCTTAAGGCGGAAAACTCTGCCGGAGTAAGCGCGTATCCCCTCGAAAACGCCGTCGCCGTAAAGCACGCCGTGGTCGAAAACCGAAACTTTGGCGTTGTCGCTTTCCACAAATTCTCCGTTTAGATAGATGTACTGCATGATTTTTGCCTCTTTTTTATAAAATTTTTCGCACTTTGTTTATTGCCGCGGCGACCGCCCGGCCGAAAAAGCATTCTGAAACGCAGGATGTTTTTGTCCCCGAAAGACTTATTGATAAAAAACTTCCTTTTGTCGGAGAAATTTTTTAAAACTTTGTTTCGTCAAGAAAAATTTTTACCGATAAAAACCGTTATTTTCGGGAAAAGACTGCTTCCCGATAAAAACTTTGTTTTTGTCGACACCTTAAGACGTTCTTCTTAAAAATCTTTTACGCAAAAGACCTTTATCTTAATCGAAAGACTGTTATTTAGAGAAAAAACTTTATTTTATGGCGTCGGTAATAAGTTTGCCCATTTCCACGGTGCCCACTTTAGTCATACCTTCGCTGTAAATATCGGCGGTGCGGTAACCCTTGTCAAGCACCTCGTCCACCGCTTTTTCGATGGCGCACGCCTCTTTTTCGAGGTCGAACGAATACCTCAGCATCATCGCCGCGGAAAGAATGGTGGCGATGGGGTTAGCGAGGTTCTTGCCCGCGATGTCGGGCGCGGAGCCGTGAATAGGCTCGTACATGCCAAGCTTGGTTTCGCCCAAAGACGCGGACGCCAGCATACCGATGGAGCCGGTAAGCATACTTGCCTCGTCCGAGAGAATGTCGCCGAACATGTTGGTGGTGATGATTACGTCGAACTGGTGAGGATTGCGGATAAGCTGCATGGAGCAGTTGTCCACGTAAAGGTGCGAATATTCGACTTCGGGATAATCCTTAGCCACGCGCGCCGTAACCTCTCTCCAAAGGCGCGAGGTTTCCAGAATATTGGCCTTGTCCACCACGCACACCTTTTTGTTTCTCTTCATCGCCGCATCGAAGCCCACGCGCAGGACGCGCTCGATTTCCTTGACCGAATAATACATGGTGTCGAACGCCGAATCGTCCTCTTTTACTCTTCCGCGCTTACCGAAGTAAATGCCGCTTGTAAGCTCTCTTACGATCAAAATATCCAGACTGTCGCCGATGATTTCGGGCTTTAAGGGGCAGGCGTTTTTAAGCTGTTTGTGAAGCAGTGCGGGACGGAGATTTGCAAAAAGCTTAAGCTCTCCTCTAAGTCCCAGCAGCGCCTTTTCGGGACGGTCGTTGCCGCCCAGGTGGTCCCACTTGGGTCCGCCCACCGCGCCCAGCAGCACCGAGTCGGACGCCTTGCACGCGTCAATCGTGTCCTGAGGAAGCGGACATCCCACGGTGTCGATTGCAATGCCGCCCGCGAGTTTTTCGGTAAAATTAAATTCGTGACCGTAAATCTCGCCCACGCGGTTAAGAGTTTTTATCGCCTCGTTGATTATATCCGGACCTATTCCGTCGCCGGGTACCGTGACAATGTTGTATTTCATTTTTCTGAAAGCTCCTTTATTTTTAGGAATTTATTTGTTTTTTTATTTGCGTAACGCGCTGAAGCCGCCCTTAAACCCGCTTTTTAACAAACCTTTCTGAGAATTACCCGTTTAATAAGCTGACGCCAAGCTGATATTTTTCAAATTTAACCGTTTTTTTAAGAAAAACCGTTTTTCGCTTCAGCCTTTTTAGTCAGGCATTTCTGTTTGCGGCTCAGCATTTTGTCGGATTTGATTGCGTCGTTTTTCCCTGCCCCGGGTTTAACAAGAAAAGGTGTTGTTGCGCCGCTTTCTCCGGTCTTATTATTAATACAAAGACAGTTGCGCCGCTTTCTCCGTCCTGTTTTCCGAAGGGACTTAAGACAATCGGTTATTAAAGGTTTATCATTTTAAGGTCGGATTTCGTTGCGACTGTTTCCGAAAAAAAGCCGACGCGTCAGTTTTTTTGCGTTTTGATGTAGTTGACGAGGCCGCCCGCCGCGATAATCTTCTGCATGAATTCGGGATAGGGCTCGCCTTTGAACTTTTTGCCGTTGGTTTCGTCGGTAATTATGCCTGTCGAAAAGTCCACGGAAACCACGTCGCCCGCATTTATGCCCTTGACCGCCTCGGGGCACTCGACGATGGGAAGCCCGATGTTGATGGCGTTGCGGTAGAAAATGCGCGCGAACGTGCTGGCGATTACGCAGGACACGCCCGACGCCTTTATCGCGATGGGAGCGTGCTCGCGCGAGGAGCCGCAGCCGAAGTTTTTGTCCGCGACGATGATGTCGCCTTGTTTGACCTTACTTACGAAATCCGCGTCGATGTCCTCCATGCAGTGCTTTGCAAGCTCATTGGGGTCGGAAGTGTTGAGGTATCTTGCGGGAATTATCACGTCGGTGTCGACGTTGTCCTTGTATTTGAAAACCGTACCTTTAGCGTTCATTGATAAAAATCCTCCTGTGACTTATTACAGCGTTTCGGGGTTCTGAATTTTACCCGTGACCGCGCTTGCCGCGGCGACTGCGGGAGAAGCCAGATAAACCTCCGACTCGGGGTGACCCATTCTTCCCACGAAATTGCGGTTGGTGGTGGACACGGCGCGCTCGCCTTTTGCGAGTATGCCCATGTGTCCGCCGAGGCACGGTCCGCAGGTGGGCATGGAGAATATCGCGCCCGCGTTTACGAAGATGTCCACAAGTCCTTCGTGAATCGCCTGAAGATAAATTTTCTGAGTGCCGGGAATGATTATGCAGCGCACGCCTTTAGCGACGTGTCTGTCCTTGAGTATGGAAGCGGCAACCCTGAGGTCCTCTATTCTGCCGTTGGTGCAGCTGCCGATGACGACCTGGTCGATTCTGACGTCGCCCACCTCGTCGATGGTGCGCGTGTTGTCGGGAAGGTGCGGGAAGGATACGGTGGGACGGATTTTGCTTAAATCCACGTCGTAAACCTTTTCGTACTCGGCGTCGGCGTCCGCCTTATAGACGGTGTAATCCTTGGTCGAGTGTTCTTTGATATACTCGATGGTCTTTTCGTCCACGTCGAAAATGCCGTTTTTGCCGCCCGCCTCTATCGCCATGTTAGCCATGCAAAGACGGTCGTCCATGGAAAGGCTTTTAAGTCCCTCGCCCGAAAACTCCATGCTTTTATAAAGCGCGCCGTCCACGCCTATCATGCCGATGATATGCAGTATTACGTCTTTTCCGGACGCATAGCCGTTAAGCTTACCCGTAAGGTTGAACTTGAGCGCGGAGGGAACTTTGAACCACGCCTTGCCCGTAGCCATAGCGGCAGCCATGTCGGTGGAGCCCACGCCCGTGCTGAACGCACCCAAAGCGCCGTAAGTGCAGGTGTGCGAATCCGCGCCGATAACCGCGTCGCCCGCAACCACAAGTCCTTTTTCGGGCAGCAAAGCGTGCTCGATACCCACCTCGCCTATTTCGAAATAGTTGGTAATGTCCATTTTGCCGGCGAACTCGCGTATAAGCTTGCATTGCTCGGCGGCTTTAATGTCCTTGTTGGGGGTAAAGTGGTCGGGCACCAGCGCGATTTTGTCGCGGTCGAACACTTTGTCGCAGTTAAAGCGAGCAAATTCCTTGATTGCCACGGGGCTTGTGATGTCGTTGCCCAGAACCAGGTCAAGCTTAGCCTCTATGAGCTGGCCGGCTTTGACCGAATCCAGTCCCGCGTGCGCGGCAAGTATCTTTTGCGTCATTGTCATTCCCATAAAATATACAATCTCCTTAAAGAAAGTTTGATTTTTGCGTTATTTGTAATTCCGTCGGCGTTTTTGCCTCTCTTTTTTCGCCTGAGGCTGAGCCTTTTCGGGGTTTTCTTCCGCGTTTTTCGTTTTGTCGGCGCGGACCGTAATCCCGCGTTTACCGCAGTGCGGCTTTTTTTACGGCGGCTTGCGTAACGGCAGACGGGTTAAGGCGTTTACTTTTGTTTCCGCTTATCAAAGCTTAATCGCCGCGCCGTTTAAAAATAATGGCAAAGCGGCTTACCTTAAAGCGGTTTTCTTGATAAAAAACTTTTTTTAGCCGTCACGGCGTTACGCCGTCCTTGATAAGCTTGTACTCTATCGCGTCCTTAAGCGCGGTAAGGGACGCCTCTATTATGTCGCGCGACACGCCCACGGTGGTAAAGATGTCTTTGCCGTCGCCCGACTCGATAAGTACGCGCGTTTTGGCGGAGCTGGTTTCCTTGCTGTCCAGGATACGCACCTTGTAGTCTGTAAGGGCGAATTCCTTAAGCGAGGGATAAAACCTTTCCAGCGCTTTACGCAAAGCCACATCGAGAGCGTTGACGGGGCCGTTGCCTTCCGCCGCGCTGATTTCGCTGGTGCCGTCCACGCTTACTTTGACCACTGCCGTCGCGGGCGAAAAATCCTCGCCGGAAATCTGCTCGCCTATGGTTTTGAATTTTTCCAGAGTGAAGAAAGGCTTGTACGTGCCCAGCGATTTTCTTATAAGCAGCTCGAAACTGGCGTCCGCCCCCTCGAACTGATAGCCGAAAAACTCCATTTCCTTGATTTTGGCTACGATTTCCGCCGTCACGGGACTGTCTTTCGTGACGGAGGGGTCCACCTTGCGCACCTTGTCGAGAATGGTGCTTCTTCCTGCGACCTCGCTCATGAGGAAGCGGCGGGTGTTGCCCACGGAATCGGGGGAAACGTGCTCGAAACTGAAAGAGGCTTTGCTTACTCCGTCGATGTGCATGCCCGCCTTGTGCGCGAAAGCCGATTCGCCCACGTAAGGCATACCGCGGTTAAGCCGAACGTTTGCAATCTCGGCAATCCTGCGGCAGTAAAGCGTGAGGTTTTTCATGTTTTCTTCGGGGAAGCAATCGTAACCGCGCTTTAACTGTAAATCCGCCGCAATGGTGCTGAGGTTTGCGTTGCCGCACCGCTCGCCGAACACGATAAGCGTACCCTGCACTTGCGTGGCGCCGCACAGCACCGCCACAACGGAATTGGCAACCGCCATTCCCGCGTCGTCATGGGTGTGGATGCCCACGGGAATACTTAATGCGTCCACCGCCGCGCGCACGATTTTTTCGATTTCGTCGGGGAAACAGCCGCCGTTGGTGTCGCACAGACACACCGCCGCCGCGCCCGCTTTCTCCGCCGCCTTTATCGCCTTTATCGCGTAGTCGGGATTGTTTTTATAACCGTCGAAAAAGTGCTCCGCGTCGAAAATGACTTCCTTGCCGCATTCGGTAAGGTAGTTAACCGTGTCGTAAATCATCTCGAGATTTTCTTCAAGCGTGACGCGCAGTATTTCCGTCGCGTGAAAGTCCCAGCTTTTGCCGAATACCGACACTGCAGGGGTATCCGCGGCAAGAAGAGCCTTTACGCCCGGGTCTTGCTGTGCGGTTACTCCGCGGCGGCGCGTGGAGCCGAAAGCCGTAAGTTTCGCGTTTTTGAACTCAAGGTTTTTTACTTCGCGGAAAAACTCGGCGTCTTTAGGGTTGGACGCGGGATTGCCCGCCTCGATATAATCGACGCCCAGCTCGTCCAGCGTGCGGCACACGGCGATTTTGTCGCGTACCGAAAAGGAGATGCCCTCCCCTTGAGCGCCGTCGCGCAGCGTCGAATCCAGAATTGTCAGTTTTTTGTTTTTCAATTATTTCCGCCTTTAACCAGATTTTTGTCGTAAATCATGTTGTTTATCGCCGATACGTAAGCCATGACCGCCGCGTTGACGATGTCAAGGCTGACGGCGTGACCGTTGTAAACGTTGCCTTCGGATTTGATTTTGACGGTAACCGCGCCCTGAGCGTCCGTGCCGCCCGTCACCGAATCGATGAGGAAGTCGACAAGCTCGAAGCTTTCGCCGCCCACGATGTCGTTAATCGCCTTGTAGCTGGCGTCGATGGGGCCGAACGCCGAAGAGGTTACCACCTCGCGCTTCTGTCCGTCGGGACAATCCAGCTTTACCGCCGACGTGGTGGTGATGGTATTGCCCACGTTGATTACAAAGCGGTCCAGCTTGTAACTTTCGGGTACGGAAACCGATTTTTTGTGCACAAGCGCCTCGATATCGCGGTCGGAAACGCTTTTCTGTCTGTCCGAAAGCTTTTTGAACTCGTCGAAAATCTCGGCAAGCGCTTCGTCGGTGACCGTAAGTCCCAAAGAGCGCAGTCTGTCGGAAAGCGCGTGTTTGCCCGAGTGCTTTCCTAAGACCATTTTGTTCTCGGAAAGGCCTATCGACTCGGGAGTCATTATCTCGTAAGTCTTTTTGTTGGCAAGCACGCCGTGCTGATGTATGCCCGCCTCGTGCGCGAAAGCGTTTTCGCCCACAATCGCCTTGTTGGGCTGGACTTTTACGCCCGTAATCATGCTTAAAAGTTTGCTGGATTTAAATATCTGAGTGGTGTCCACGCCGCATTCCGCGTCGAAAAAGTTTTTGCGCGTGTAAAGCGCCATGACCACTTCCTCAAGCGCCGTGTTGCCCGCGCGTTCGCCTATGCCGTTGACGGTACACTCGACCTGAGTGGCGCCCGCCTTTACCGCGGCAAGACTGTTTGCCGTCGCCATACCGAGGTCGTTGTGGCAGTGCACCGATACGTCGACTTTTTCTATTCCCTTGACGTTTTTAATGACGTAGGAAATAAGCTCGCCGTATTCGTCGGGCACGGCGTAACCCACCGTGTCGGGAATATTTACCGTAGTCGCGCCCGCGCGAATCGCCTCCCCCAGCACCTTGCACAGAAAGTCGGGGTCGCTTCTCGAAGCGTCCTCGGCGGAAAACTCGATGTCGTCGCACAGCGATTTGGCGTAAGACACAGCGTCATAAGTGCGCTTAAGCACCTCTTCGCGCGTCATTTTAAGCTTGTATTCCATATGTATGTCGCTGGTCGCCAGAAAAACGTGAATACGCGGCTTGACGGCGTCCTTAACCGCCTCGTAAGCGACTTCTATGTCCTTGTCGAGCGCGCGCGCAAGCGAAGCCACCGTCGCATTTTTGACGACGCCGGCAATGCTTTTGACCGCCTGGAAATCCCCCGGCGACGCAATTGCGAAGCCCGCCTCGATGACGTCCACGCCCAAAGCGTCAAGCTGCTCCGCCATGCGGAGTTTTTCGCTCATGTTCATGCTGCAGCCGGGCGACTGCTCGCCGTCCCTTAATGTGGTGTCGAATATTTTAATGCGTGCGGACATAAAAAAACTACTCCTTTTTTGTCGGACAGCTTGTAAGCAGAACAATCCGGCCAATCCGACCCGTACTTAATTTTTTTCAGGGCGGAAAGCACGTCGCGTCAGCCTCCGCCCTGATTTTAATTATATTCCGATTTATGCGCCGAATATCCTTTTCTTTATAAGGTAATAAAAAGTGCTGTCAGATATTCGCCGCCGCTGTTTAATCCCGAAATTACTTTTCGGTAATCTCGTTCTGCCAGTTCATCATGCTGCGCAGGTTTTTGCCCACCGTTTCCAGCTGATGCTCCGCTTCCATTCTGCGGCGCGCGTTGAAATAGGGACGGTTGGACTGGTTTTCGAGAATAAAGTTGCGCGCAAAGGTGCCGTCCTGAATGTCGGAAAGAACCTTTTTCATCGTCTTCTTGGTTTCCTCGGTTATGATTTTGGGACCCGTGACGTAATCGCCGTACTCCGCCGTGTCGGAAATCGAATATCTCATGCCCGCAAAACCCGCCTTATTGATAAGGTCGACGATAAGCTTCATCTCGTGCACGCACTCGAAGTACGCGCTTTCGGGCTGGTAACCCGCCTCGACCAGCGTTTCGAAGCCCGCTTTCATAAGCGCGGTGACGCCGCCGCAAAGCACAGCCTGCTCTCCGAACAAATCGGTTTCGGTTTCTTCCTTGAATGTGGTTTCAAGTACGCCCGCTCTTGCGCCGCCGATACCCAAAGCGTAGGCAAGACCGATTTCCTTGGCGTCGCCCGTAGCGTCCTGATAAACGGCGATAAGGCAGGGCACGCCTTTACCTTCCTGGAACTGGCTGCGTACGGTGTGACCGGGACCCTTGGGCGCAATCATTACGACGTTGACGTCCTTGGGCGGAACAATCTGACCGTAGTGAATATTGAAGCCGTGCGCAAACATGAGCGTTTTGCCGGCGGTAAGATTTTTTTCGATGCTCTCGCGGTAAAGCTTTGCCTGCTTTTCGTCGTTGATAAGTATCATTATGATGTCCGCCCACGCCGCGGCTTTGTCGGCGGTCGTAACCTTAAGACCTAAAGCCTCCGCCTTTTTCCAGGACTTGCTGCCCTCGTAAAGACCGACAGTCACGTCCGCGCCCGAATCGTGAAGGTTAAGCGCGTGCGCGTGTCCCTGCGAACCGAATCCGATAATTGCGATTTTTTTGTTCTTGATGCGCTTAAAGTCGCAATCCTGTTCATAATACATTACTGCCATGGTTTTATATACCTCCGAAATATATGAAGTTTTTTATTTTTTATCGTTTGCCGCGCTTTTTACGCCGCGGCGGACTTTTTTCCGTCCGCGCTTCCTTGTTTATCGCGGCAATCGTTTTCTGCCCTTTTTGATAATTGTTTTACTTCAGCCCATTAATAATTTGATAATTGTTTTACTTCAGCCCATTAATAATAAGATTATATACCAATCGATGATGCCGTCTTCTTCTCTTACGGACGCGGGCTTAGTGCTTTACCCGTTGCCGTAGTAAAAAAGGTTTTTCAGTCCTTAAGACATACGGGACCGCGGTTAATCGCGGCAAGCCCCGTGCGCACTATTTCCAGAACCGTGAACGGCTGAAGCATTCTTATCAGCGCGGCAAGCTTTTTGTTGTCGCCCGTAGCCTCCAGCACCAGCGCGGATATGCTGACGTCTACAATGTGCGCGCGGAAAATATCCGCAATTTCCAGAATTTCCGCACGAGTGGCCTTTGTGGTTTTTACCTTGATAAGCATAAGCTCGCGGTAAACGGCCTCGTCATCGTCAAGAAGCTCGATTTTTATCACTTCGACAAGCTTGGAAACCTGTTTTTTTATCTGGTCGATTATGTACTCGTCCCCTCTTACCACTACGGTAATACGGCTGACGTCCGTATCCTGAGTAACGCCCACCGACAGACTTTCTATATTGTAACCGCGCCGCGCGAACAGACTGCTTACGCGCCTTAATACGCCCGAATGGTTTTTGACGAGTATGGATAAAACGTATCTGTTGGTCATTTGTTCGGCCTCCGTGAAAATGCTGTGCCCGTTAAATCAGGAAACCCCCGATAAACAAAAAAAGCCTTGCCGCCTCGGGACGACCGACTTTTCTTAAATCCGCCGCGTTACCACCCGAATTGACCGATAACAAACTTCGGTCCTGCTCAGCAAGGGAACTCCTTATGACTTATAACGGTTGTCACCGTGCGAAACTACTTGCCTGAAGGTTGTTGTCCTTACGGCTTTCGCGCCGCCTGCTCGGGAATGAGATGGGATATTTCGCAGTAAGTACCGACTTGCACCCTTTTGCCGGCTCTCTGAAACTTAGACTTACGAATTCCGCTGTTTCCGTCGTTGCATTTAACGATATATGTCGGTATTGTAACACAATAAATTTGGCTTGTCAACGCTTTTTTATAAAATTACGGCTTTTTTTGTGAAAAATACCGCTTCCCGCCATAAACAGGCAGTCGCGTTTCAGCCCTTAACCGCTGTTGTTTATATGAAATTTACAGCTTTAAAAAGCATTCCGACGGTTTTTATTGCCCTTTAAATTGATTGTCCGATTGTTCCCGAACAGTGTTTTTTTACGGTTTTTGACGTTTTTGGCGGGTTTTTTGTCGAAATTTTAGGCTAAAATACCCGACGGCGAATATTATAAACGGTTTTTTCATATAAAAGTATTGACAAGCCGTGAAATAAGTGATATAATAAAGGTCCCGATAGTAACCTTTAGTTATTTATATCGCGGGTTAGAGCAGTTGGTAGCTCGTCGGGCTCCTACGCAGCACGAGCGCAACGAGTATAACCCGAAGCGCACGCTTGTGCGACAACAGTACATTTCAATTTAACAGTTTATAACGCGGGATAGAGCAGTTGGTAGCTTGCCGAGGCTCCTACGCAGCACGAGCGCAGCGAGTATAACCCGAAGCGCTACAGCGCAGGTTCGTGCATCACTTCTAATCAGTTTATA
>ENA-ORNK01000934-ORNK01000934.1-human-gut-metagenome-genome-assembly--contig:-NODE-934-length-29395-cov-3.249864_pt1 | contig 29395 bp, 22 predicted proteins | sample MGYA00242115_ERZ509022 | MGnify/ENA primary metagenome ERZ509022 (study PRJEB26280, sample SAMEA2338690) | human gut metagenome | biome: human gut; feature: human-associated habitat; material: faeces...
GATGCAAGGCCCTATGTGCGAGCGGTGCAGCACTACCGCTACCCTGCACAGAGCCGGGTGTGGGGAGCGGAGGACCGTGAGGCGCTGGGAATACGGGCATATCACCTTTCGGACGTCTGCTCGGCCTACCGCCGGAGCGCTTATGAGGCGGTGGGCGGATTCCCCCATCCGCTGCCGACCAATGAGGACATGCTCATTGGCGCGGCGTTTCTAGATTCTGGTTACCGGCTGGCTTACTGCGCCGATGCAGCGGTGGTGCATTCCCACGACCTGACGCTCCGGCAGGAATACCGGCGCAACGTCCTCATCGGGCGCTTCCTGCAGGAATACGGCGAGCGGCTGGGCAACCCGCGTGAGACGGGCGAGGGCCTGCGCATGGTGCGGCAGGTGCTTTCGCAGCTGCTGCGAAGCGGTCATCCGCTGGAATGTCCGGCCTTTGCAGCCGACTGTGCGGCACGGCTATTGGGCAGTCGTGCCGGACGGCGCGCCGGAACGGCCGGACAAAGGAGGATACGGCATGCAGCCGACGGTTGAAATCCTGCTGGCAGCGTACAATGGCGAGCGGTTTCTGCGCGAGCAGCTGGATTCGCTACTGGCACAGACGTGGGAGCAATGGCATCTGACCGTTTCCGACGACGGCTCCACAGACGGTACGCCTGCGATCCTGGACGGATACGCTGCACAGTATCCTAACCGCATCCGCCATGTGCGGCATGAGGGGCGTTTTGGCAATGCCTGCGATCATTTCTTCTGGCTGATGAAGGAATGTGGGGCGTCCTACATGATGTTCTGCGATCAGGATGACGTATGGCACCCCGACAAGGTGGAAAAGACGATGCGCGCGTTGCTGGAAGCGGAAGATGAGGCGGGTACAGATACGCCGGTGCTGGTTTTTACGGATCTGACGCCGGTGGACGAGAAGCTCCGGCCCATTGCTTCCTCGCTGATGAAGATGCAGAAGCAGTATACGGACGTGATTGACTACCGGGCACTGCTTATGCAAAATATCGTGACCGGCTGCGCGACGGGCATCAACCGGGCGCTGGCCCTGCTGGCCGGGCAGTGCACGGACACTTCGCAGGTGATCATGCACGATTGGTGGCTTGGCGTTGTAGCTGCGCGGTTTGGAAGGGTTGTATACTTGGATGAAAGCACCATGCTTTATCGTCAGCACGGCGGGAACAGCGTGAGAGCGAAGAGGGTTTCCAGCGTTCATCATATTGTAGACAAACTCATGCATTTAAAGGAATTGCGTCATATACATTTCAAAAAGAAAAATCAGGCGCAGATATTAATGGCTACCTATATGGATGATTTCGACGAGAGGGACACAATGTTTCTGCTCCCTTTTTGTCGGTCATCCAGTGGTCCGTTATTCTATTGGCAGTATCGGAAATTGATTCATGGTTTTTTCCGCCTAGCGGGCATGATGCTGTTGGGCTAAGATCATAAAAACGAGGGATCCGCTTACATGGACTTTAAGAGATCAAAAAGGCTGCTGGCAGTGCTGGCAACTTGCTATTGGGTGTTGGTCATCGTCGTCTATCTGGCCGCCGGGTACCAGTTTCGTTATACGGCGGTAACGAGTGATGCGCTCTCTGCCACCGCTACCGTCGGCGAGCTGGTTGACGGCATGACCGTAACGCAGCGTGTAAGCACGCCTGCCGAAACGATCACAGGCTTTGACCTGATGGCGGGCACCTATGGCCGGGCCAATACAGGTACACTCCACGCTGTCTTTACAGACGCCTCAGACAGAGTGATCGCCTTCAGGAATGTTGATATTGCAACCCTTGATGACGGAAAGTACGTCACAATCCCGCTGAATGAGGCAGTGCAGGTACAGCCCGGCCAGGCGCTCGTCCTGACGCTCACTACCATTGGATGCGCGCCGGGCAATGCCATCACGATCTACTGTGGCAACATGATTGTCACAGGCCGGTTCGACGTTGTGCAGAACATCTCGGAGGAGGACCGCTATACCGTTAACGGTGCTCCAGGAGCAGGCAGGCTGTGCGTCAAGCTCAACGGTGTTCGGGCGCTGACCTTCTACCGGAATTACTGGTTCATCGTCGCGGGCGCTTTCGTGGTGCTGGCACTGCTGTGCCTGTACTGGTGGCGCGGCGCGAAAGACGGGCGCAATAATCCGCTGGTCGCGGTATGCATGCTCTTTACGCGCTATGGTTTTCTGATCCGCCAGCTCGTCTCACGCGACTTCAAGACGAAATACAAGCGTTCCGCGCTCGGTATGGCATGGAGTTTTCTCAATCCATTGCTTACAATGTCGGTTCAATACGTCGTGTTCTCCACCCTGTTCCAGAGCGACATTCCCAATTATCCGGTATATCTGCTTTCGGGTATTGTATTTTTCAACTTTTTCAGCGAGGCCGTTTCGATGGGCATGACCTCTATCACCGGCAACGCATCGCTGATTAAAAAAGTATACATGCCCAAATACATCTACCCGGTATCGCGCATTCTCTCCTCTTTGGTCAACTTTGCGCTGGCGATCATCCCGCTGTTGCTGGTCATGCTGATCACCGGGACGACGTTCACTCCGGCGCTGCTGTTACTCATTTTCGACATGCTGTGTCTGCTGGGCTTCGTCACGGGCATGAGCCTGCTGCTGACCACCGCCATGACCTTCTTTCAGGACACGCAATTTCTCTGGGGCGTAGTCAGCATGATGTGGATGTACCTGACGCCGCTGTTCTATCCGGAGAGCATCATCCCGGCGCAGTTCCTGACGGTCTACCACATGAATCCCATGTACCAGTACATCACGTTTGCCCGTATCTGCATCATCGATGGCGTGTCGCCCGAACCGATGGCCTATCTCTGGTGCATCCTTTCTTCAGTGGTGGTGCTGGGGCTGGGGATTCTGACGTTCAAGCGGCATCAGGACAAGTTTGTGCTGTATCTGTGAGGTGAAGCGGATGGAAACGATGATCGAGGTCAGGGATGTGTCCATGCGCTTTCGCATGGCCAACGACCGCATCAGCAGCATCAAGGAATACGCCATTGCCCGGCTGCGAGGAAAGCTGAAATACAACGAGTTTGAAGCCCTCAAACACGTGAGCTTCGATGTCAAGCGCGGAGAGGTCATGGGGCTGATCGGGCACAACGGCGCGGGCAAGAGCACGCTTCTCAAGGTGATTTCCGGCATTTTGAAGCCTACGGAGGGTAGCGTGATTGTGCGCGGAAATGTCGCGCCAATGCTGGAACTGGGCAGCGGCTTTGATTTTGATATGACGGGCAGGGAGAACATCTTCTTGAACGGCGCGATTCTAGGCTATTCCGAGGAGTTTCTCAAGAGCAAGTACGAGGAGATCGTGGCTTTTTCGGAGATTGGGCCGTTCATAAATGTGCCGTTGCGCAATTATTCCAGCGGTATGGTAACGCGGCTGGCATTTTCCATTGCCACGGTGGTGGTTCCGGAAATCCTGATTGTGGACGAGGTGCTAAGCGTAGGAGACGCAGCATTTCAAGAAAAAAGTTTGTCGCGAATGATGGAACTGATGAGTGGTGGCACAACAGTGCTATTTGTGAGCCACAACCTAGAACAGATTCGGAAGATGTGTAGCAGAGCGCTCTGGCTAGAGCATGGGCATATATTGATGTTTGGAGATGCGCAAACAGTATTGGACGCCTACAAAAACGTCTGAGTAGAGCCCAATCTGCTAACATACGAGTCAAGTGAATATTAATTCCAGTATATTTGAACCACAAAAAGCATTTATTTAAGCAACTGAGCGTTTCAAAAATTAAAAAGGCGTCTAGCCTAGTATTCTGACCAAGGAAATCACAATGCAACTATCAGCAATTTTTCAGACAAGTGGTGCTGAGTTGCGGTGTATGTCGCTCGTTCCATAAGGATGCGAATAGAACTAAAATCCAGATAGTTGGAAAGCAAGAGAGGTTTGTCATGATCAATAAAGAACAAAAAGGAAAAATCGTTTATTCCGATGGCGAGGAGATTGAAAACACATTTTTAGAGCTTGTGCAAAATTTTACTGAAGAGGAAATTCACGAGAAAATTAAAGATGATTCAAGATATTTGATTAACAATACATTTTCACCGGTTCGGAGAAACCTGCTTGAGTGGTACCCCTTTCGTAATGAATGCACGATTCTGGAAATTGGTGCTGGAATGGGTTCCCTAACAAAAATGCTGTGCGAAAAAGCGGCTCACGTTACAGCGGTAGAAATGAATGAAGTCCGTGCAGAAATTATTCGTACTCGTTGCAAAGATGTAAGCAATCTGACGGTAATCACTAATGATGTAGTCACATGGGAGACCAATGAAAAGTTTGATTATGTTGTAATGGTAGGCGTGTTGGAGTATGCTGCCATATTCACGAGTTCTTCTACAGCCCATGCAGACTTATTAAAGAAGGCGTCTCTTCTTTTGAAGTCTGACGGTGTGCTTTTATTGGCTATCGAAAACCGGTTTGGCCTTCGGTATTGGCTAGGCTGCGCGGAAGATCATATCGGAAAGCCATTTATAGGAATTCAAGGATACCAGCAGCCAAATACTGCCAAAACCTTCTCCAAAGAAGAACTGAAAAGAATGCTCCAAGAACAGGGGCTGACATCCAGATTCTACTATACTTTGCCAGATTACAAATTTCCAACCGCCATCTTTACCGACGAAGGACTTCCGTCGTTCCACGATATTTATAATTTGGCATATGCTTACGGGCGTAATTCCTGTCTAACGGCTAACGAGCGGGATTTATACCGCGATGTGATCGACAACGGTGTATTTCCCTTCTTTGCAAATTCGTTTCTTGTAGAGGCTGCGATCTCTTTGCCTCAGAAGCATGTTATCCGAGTCAATGGACGCAGTGAGGTTCGGAAGGAATACCGGATTCTTACCATCATCGACAGTGATGGACAGGTTATCAAAATCCCTCAGAATACAGAATCTAAAGAACACCTTCGCCAATGTAACGAAAATGAACGAAGGCTCTTGCAGCGAGGCGTCAAATGCTTGGACTCTATATTTGATGGGGAAAAGATTGTCTCGAGATTTTTCAATGGTCAGATGGCTAATTCGGTTTTTGGCAAGGCGATTTGTCAAGGAGATCGACAACGTGCGTTCGCAATGCTTGAAAAACTGATGCTGTCATTGAAAAAAAGCAGTGACTTTACCAATATCTTTGAATGTAACCCGGCTCTGAAAGAGCTCCCTGGCTGGGAAACCGAGTTAGATGTGCTAGCGCATGGCTATATAGACATGACATTTTACAACTCGTTTTGGATTGAAGGTGAGCTGGTTTTCTTTGACCAGGAATGGGATTTCCCTGGATTGCCACTGAAATTCTTGCTATATTACAACGTTAAAGTGTGCTACCAAAGGGCAGCATCTGCACCCCGGATTCCCATGTCTACCTTATGTGCGTATATCGATGTTTCCCAAGAACAGGCTGCGCGTTACGATTTACTGGAGGAAAAGCTGTGGGCGGGTTGTGCTGGCCGAATGGGAGATATCTATGGTGAGGATGGGTATTACAATCGCTACGGGGTAGAAACTTTTGAAACGTTTTCCCAAAAAATAGAATATGAACGTCAGAAAGTTCATGAGTCGAAGATTCGCTGTGCAGAAATTCAGCAGGAGAAGGAAGCTATTTATGAAAAGTCCTTGGCACTAAAGGAGAAAGAAAAACAATATATCGATTTGATTGCTTCTTTACAGCAAGAGAAGACTGACATGATAATGCAACAACAGCTCCAGAAAAACGAGAACAAAAATGAGCTGGAAGCAGTAAAGCAGGAGAGTGCTAATCTATATGGTGAGGTTTTGCAGCTTCGAGATAAGGAAAACCGCTATCTCAACGAAATTGCTATCATGAGAGCCAGCCGTAGCTGGCGCTTTGGTCAGTTTTTTTCTAGAATTGTCCGCTTTTTTATTCCCATTGGAAGCAGACGAGCGTTTTTCTTGCGTTTGCTTGTAACCACAGTTCGCCATCCAAGGAAGTTTTTTGCTTGTCTGACATCGCAAAGAGTAAGAAAATTTTTCTACCTGCTTCGTCAAGGTGATCTGCAGAGTATTCGAGAGCGTATTCAGATAAATTTAACATCTCCGAAATTGGATACAGCTCCTCCAGAAGTGGTTCCCGTGGCGACATTGGAGGAAGCAAAGCAAAAAACCGTGCGGGATTATCCTGTCTTGAGCGTGCCACACTGGGAAAATCCTCAGGTTTCTATTGTAATTCCAGTGTACAACCAATTTGATTTCACCTATCACTGTGTAGAATCCATTATTAAAAACAGCGGGGATATTACATATGAGATCTTGATTGGCAATGACTGCTCTACCGATCTCACAACGCAGATCGAACAGATTATACCTGGAGTCCGCTGCATTACCACTGAAAAGAACCTTCGATTTGTCCTAAACTGTAAAAATACAGCCAAATATGCCAATGGAATATATTTGCTATTCCTGAACAACGATACCCAGGTTCAGCCCAACTGGTTGAAGCCGCTGGTTGATCTGATTGAAAGTGCCGACGATATCGGTATGGTGGGGGCAAAGTTGGTATATCCGGACGGAACCTTACAGGAAGCCGGCGGTATTTTGTGGCGGGATGGCTCTGCATGGAATTATGGACATGGGCAGAATCCTGCTCTTCCAGAGTTCAATTACGTTAAGGAAGTGGACTATATTTCCGGGGCAGCAATTATGCTCTCCAGAGCTTTGTGGGAAGAAATTGGCGGATTCGATGAGCGTTTTGTCCCTGCGTACTGTGATGACAGCGATTTGGCTTTTACTATCCGAAAGATGGGTTACCGGGTAATGTACCAGCCTAAGTCTGTAGTTGTACATTTTGAAGGTGTCTCCAATGGAACTGATATCGCCACTGGTCAAAAGCAGTATCAGGTAATTAACTCCAAAAAATTCTATGAAAAATGGAAAGACATTCTGGAGGCGGAACACTTTGACAATGGGCAACATGTGTTCCAAGCTAGGGATAGAAGCATGAAGAAACGTACCGTCCTTTTAATTGATCACTATGTTCCCATGTATGATAAAGATGCAGGTAGCCGAACGATTTATCAATATATCCAACTACTTGTTAAGATGGGATGCAATGTAAAATTTATTGGAGATAATTTCTATCCTCACCAGCCCTATACCCAACAATTGGAACAGATGGGTGTAGAAATCCTCTATGGACTGAGCTATCAGAAAAATTGGAAAGGCTGGTTGCATAAAAATGGTCAATACTTGGATGTTGTTTTCATTAATCGTCCTCATATCGCGCAACACTATATTGATGCGGTAAAAGAATATACAGAGGCCAAAATCATATATAATGTGTGTGATCTACATTTTGTGCGAGAAGAACGAGAATACCGAATTACCGGGAATGCTGAACGACTAGAATCTTCCCGCAAATGGAAAAAAATAGAACTAGAAATTATGAAAAAATCCGATGTTGTCTTTACTCTTAGCACTGATGAACAAAGAATTCTGGAGGAATATCTTCCAAAAGAAAAGATTTCCATATGCCCAATCTTTATTTATTCTGATTTCTCCAGAACTGATTTTTCCAGAAGAAAAACGCAGGATCTATTGTTCGTTGGTGGGTTCAGCCATACCCCGAATATAGACGCCATGAACTGGTTTTGTGAAGAAATCATGCCAAAAATACTGGAGAAGCGACCTGATATTCGGTTGAACATTGTGGGTTCCAATCCCCCAGAGTCTGTTAAGAGGTATGCGTCTGAGCATATTAACATCAAGGGTTTTGTATCGGATGAAGAACTGCAGCAGCTATATGCCCAGAACAGGCTGTGCGTTATTCCTCTGCGTTATGGCGCCGGTGTCAAAGGAAAAACCATTGAAGCGATGTATTCGTGCATTCCGATCGTGTCCACTTCCATTGGCATTGAGGGACTTCCGGAGATAGATCAGATTCTCTGTGCACACAATACAGTAGATGAATTTGTCCAAGCCGTGCTGACAATGTATGATAAAGACAATACGCCATCGATTCGAGCTGCATATAATTACGTAAAAGACCATTACTCAGAGAAAAGCGTAATTGCTTATTTTCAGCAGCAATTCTTTAGAAAGGAGGAACATTCTTGAAGTTCCATGTAGTTGGAAGCAATGGTTATATTGCAAGAAGACTTCTGCAAAGACTCAAGCCAGATTATACTGTTGTTTCCTATTCCAGAAGCAGATACCCGAACACAATTCCTCTGGATTTAGCCAATCCCGGAGATGCAGATCTTTCGCAGATTCAGCCGGATGATTTCGTTGTGTTCCTTGCGGCGATCTCTTCTCCCGACGAATGTCACAATCACTATGATTCCTCTTACCAAATAAATGTGACCGGTACAGCGCAATTCATTGAGGAAAGTCTCTGCCGTGGAGCCCGTGTCCTTTTTTTCTCAAGCGATGTGGTAGTCGGTGCTTGTCAGGAAAGACGGGATGAAAGCATGCCTGTTCATCCCATTGGAGAATACGCCGAAATGAAACGCTTGATAGAGCAGAGGTTTTCAACTCATATAAATTTCAAGGTTTTCCGGCTTTCGTATGTTTTGTCCAGAGAAGACAAATTCATGGCATTCTTGCAAAAGTGTAGCAGGGAAAACATCGTCCCAAATGTTTATGATGCTTTATTCAGAAATGTTGTGTATTTGGAAGATGTCATTGATGCGATCATTGCGCTGGAGAAAACATTCTCGCAGTGGAGAACGCCGATATTCCATGTCTGTGGGTTAGAGCTTCTGAGTAGAAAAGATTTGGCTCACATATATCAGGCTATAGTCGATCCCTCTCTAAGATTCACTGTGAGCATCCCTGACAGCAGCTTTTTTGATGCTCGTCCCAATATCATTGCTACCAAGTCTCTGTATTTTTCGAAATTGCTGCAAAGAGATCCCACTAAAGTGTCAGACGCATTAAAACAAGAATTTAAGAAAGTGTAGGTAACGATTATGAAAAACAAAGCATTAATTACCGGTATCACTGGCATGGTAGGTTCCCATCTGGCCGATTTTTTGCTAGAGCAGACTGATTGGGATGTGTATGGTGTATGCCGTTGGAGAAGCCCATTGGATAATGTCAATCACCTTTTGGATAGGGCCAACGAAAAAAAACGTCTCTTCTTTGAATATGCTGATCTGAATGATCAGGTTTCTCTAATCCACATCATCAAGTCTGTAAAGCCAGACTACGTTTTCCACCTGGCGGCACAGAGCTATCCTCTGACTAGCTTTACAGCCCCTATTGACACCCTAAATACCAACATTCTTGGTACGGCCCGTTTGCTGGAAGCAATCCACCTCCAGATGCAGGATGATGAAAATTATCATCCTATTATCCATGTATGCGCATCTTCAGAAGTGTTTGGAAAGATTCCGGCAGAGAAAAAGCCTGACACTGGAATTCATGAAGAGTGTCCTTTCCATCCTGCTTCTCCCTACGCAATTTCCAAAGTTGGAACTGATCTGTTGGGAAGATACTATGCGGAAGCCTTTAACATGACTGTCATGACCACCAGAATGTTTACTCATACCGGTCCCCGGCGCGGTGATGTCTTCCATGAGTCTACTTTTGCAAAGCAAATTGCAATGATCGAAAAGGGGATGATTCCGCCTGTCGTTAAGGTTGGGAATTTGAAGAGTCTGAGAACCTATGCCGACGTAAGAGATGCTGTCAGAGCTTACTATATGCTGGTGACAGTAAATCCTGTGGCCGGTGCGTATTACAACATCGGAGGTTCCTATACATGTGAAGTTGGTGACACCCTCAGTACACTGATTTCTTACTCAACTATGAAGGATCGAATTAAGATAGAGGTCGACCCGGAGCGCCTGCGTCCTATTGACGCCGACCTGCAAATTCCAGATTGCAGAAAATTCAAGGAACACACAGGCTGGGAACCGCAGATTTCCTTTGAAACCACCATGCATGATTTGCTGAATTATTGGAGAGCCCGTTTGGATACTGGCTGCAACTTTCTGACTCGATGAAGGTGAGAATTATATGATTATTCGTTCTAAAGCGCCCTTACGGTTGGGCTTTGCTGGCGGGGGTACTGATGTATCACCGTATTGTGATCAATACGGTGGTATGGTGCTGAATGTAACAATAGATATGTATACTTACTGCACGATAGAACCCTTAAATAATGGACGCGTGGAGTTCATTGCTTCTGATCGAAATGAACGCTTTGAACACTCCGCGCAAATCTTGGATATTGACGGTTTTCTGCCGTTGCATAAAGGTGTATATAATCGTATAGTACAGGATTACTGTGCAGAAGATCCCCCTTCACTGCGTATGACAACCTATTCCGATGCACCTGCTGGCAGCGGCCTTGGCTCATCCTCGACCATGGTTGTTGCCATGCTAAAGGCATACATGGAATGGCTGAACCTTCCTCTTGGCGAGTATGACATGGCATCCCTAGCATATAAAATTGAGCGTATTGATCTAAAATTGTCAGGTGGAAAACAAGATCAGTATGCTGCCACCTTTGGTGGATTCAATTTAATTGAGTTTTACGACCATGATCGAGTAATCGTCAATCCTCTGCGATTGAAAAATTGGATTCGGAATGAATTGGAAAGCTCCCTCATTCTGTACTATACCGGAACTTCCCGGGACAGCGCTAGAATCATTGAGGAGCAAGTGAAAAGCACACAAGATAAGCGTGGAACGTCCCTTGAAGGAATGCATGAACTCAAAAATGCAGCACGCGAAATGAAAGAATGTATTCTCAGGGGTGACTTTGACGGGTTTTCTCGCTGCATTCGTTCTGGGTGGGAGGCAAAGAAAAAAACCTCTTCTGTTATTAGCAATGAGACCATCGAGGAGGCTTATCAATTCGTTATGGCTAACGGTGGAAAAGCGGCTAAAATCAGTGGCGCTGGAGGTGGCGGCTTTATGATGATTGTGTGTGATCCTGCATCTCGATACACTTTGGTACAAAAGCTGAAGCAGCGCCCTGGGAGTGTATATACTGTTAGTTTTACGGAACGAGGTACTCAAGCATGGACGCTGTATGACTGAGGAGTGTGTGGAAATGAGAGATACAACAGTAGCTATTATTCATGCTTTGACTAAGCGATATCCCCAGTTGTCTGTCTGCCACAGCGCATTGCAAAAGAGTGTGGATACACTGCTTGCAGCTTTTCACCAGAATCACAAGCTGTTGGTTTGTGGGAATGGCGGCAGTGCCGCCGATTGTGAGCATATTGTAGGGGAACTTATGAAGGGTTTCCTGCTGGAACGCCGTTTAGATACGCAGAAACAGGAGCAAATTGCGCGCATGTATCCAGAAAACGCGGAGTTGTTCGTCACAAGCTTGCAAAAAGCGGTGCCTGCGATTTCCCTGTGCAGCCAAACTGCGCTGATGACTGCCTTTGGCAATGACGTGTCATCCCAAATGATTTTTGCTCAACAGGTTCTGGGATATGGTTGTTTTGGAGATGTGCTTCTTGCTATCAGTACATCAGGGAATTCTGCCAATATTTTGTATGCGGCACAGATTGCCCGTGTTCAAGGTGTGCAGGTAATCGGACTGACTGGAGAAAGCGGCGGAAAGTTGCGCCAATACTGTGACATCTGTATTGCAGTTCCATCTACGTCCACTTATAAGATTCAAGAATTGCATTTGCCAGTATATCATTGCTTGTGTGCCTGCGTAGAAAACGAGTTGTTTGGAGAAGATTTATAATAGATGGAAGCGATTATTTTAGCAGGTGGTTTTGGTACTAGACTTTCACATGTGGTGTCGGACGTGCCCAAACCTATGGCGCCGGTATGTGGGCGGCCATTTCTCCGTTTTATTCTGGATGATCTTCAGAAAAAAGGTATAGAAACCGTCGTTTTGGCAGTGGGCTATAAACGAGAGGTAATTCAAAACTTCTTTGGGGAAAGCTATCGGGGCATGAAGTTGCTCTACTCTGTCGAAGATACGCCGCTTTATACCGGTGGTGCTATCAAGAAGGCGCTGACAATGTGTCGGGAGAAACAAGTATTTATTGTCAACGGCGATACATATTTTGATGTTGATCTGCGGGATATGTCTAAGTCAGATGCTCGTTTGGTAGTGGCGGTCAAAAAGCTCCAAAATTTCGATCGTTACGGAACCGTCTTTATTTCAAAAGGCGGGTATATTAATGGCTTTCGAGAAAAGCAGCCCTGCATCGAGGGCTATATTAATGGTGGAATTTATTATGTTGATAGGTCTCTTTTGGAAGAGCAAGTAGCGACGATGTTCTCCTTTGAGAAGGAAATTCTTGAGAAAGTCTATCGGGAGATTCCAGTAGCAGCGTATCCCAGCGAGGGATATTTTATTGATATTGGTATTCCAGAAGACTATTATAAGGCACGAACTGTATTCAAGAATTTGTGCAAGAAGAATAAAGCTGCGTTTTTTGACCGGGACGGAACGATTAATGTGGATGTGCATTACCTGCACCGGCCAGATGAATTAGACTTTATTGACGGAATGCCCCAGTTTATTCGCAAGTGGAATGATTGGGGGTATCGAGTAATTGTTGTCACCAATCAGGCAGGGATTGCCCGTGGATATTATACTGAGGAGGAAATGCGCAACCTCCACTGTTATATGAATGCCCAGCTCAAGCAGTATGGCGCCCATATTGACGCATTTTATTTCTGTCCCCACCATCCGGACTTTTCCGGCCCGTGTCATTGCCGTAAGCCAGAGTCGGGGATGATTGAACGGGCAATTGCCGAATTTGATCTTGACCCAGAGCAGTGTATTCTATTTGGAGACCAGCCTTGGGATATTGAGTCTGGACAACGCTGTGGAGTAAAGGGATATCTGCTTCCCTCTCCCAAATAAGACAAATGTGACAAGGAGCAGCAAACTTATGCCTAAGAAGCCGGCTCGTATATTGTGGATGGATGTTTTTCGCGGATTGCTTATTTTATCGGTAGTGATAGGCCACACGACAGGGAAATTTAATGCTTATATCTATCAATTTCACATGGGGGCTTTTTTTCTAGCGTCTGGTTTTACCACGAAACAAGAATCTCGAAGCTTACTGGAGACAATATACCACCGATTTCTGACTTTGTGGCTGCCACTTTTTACATCAATTGTGCTTGTACAAATGGTGGTAGAGTGCTTAAACGCAAGCGAAAACTATGAAGTTTTCTTAACTTCTCCCTATATGCCACTACCAGATGTTTTGAAACAATTTCTTACGAACGGAGCAATATATACATGGTGGCTTGGCGCAGCTTGGTTTCTGCTGGTTTTGTTTGCGATCACGCTGCTGCATCGTGTGCTGTTTCAGCTTTTCGGCCAACACTATGGCATTCTATATGCCGTCGTAAGTATAGCCCTTTTCCTAGCGGGCTATTCCATGGCACAAAGTGGGACGACAAAATGGAATTTGGATCTGGTGCTGATTGGACAGTTATATTTTACCGTTGGTCTATACTTACAGAAACGTCAAGGAAAGTTTGCTGAAAATAACAAACCTGTTGCGATGCTTACTGTAGCAGTAGTCACTTTCTTTTTCATGTGGGCCAATGCAACGCAATTTCATTGCACGATGGATTTTCCTAGCAGAGCATTTAATTCTCCGGCCGTGGATCTTTTGCTGGTCTTGAATGGAACTATTTTTATTTACGCGGTGTCCCGACTAGTAGAACATATTCCGTATTTAAGTACGTGGATTCGTTATCTGGGAAGAAACACGTTGCCAATTTTGCTGTTCCATTTTATGGCATATAAAGCTGCATATGCGCTCTTGGCTGCGGCAGGATATATGCGATGGGAGCAGATTGCAGAACTGACACCTCCGGTTGAAATTGGAATGCGTTTTTGGTGGCTGATCGCAGCTGTTGCCATTATTATTTGTCAGATTATTTGGAAAGGAATCCGCTGTGTCAAACTCCTGCGCATTGCTTTCGGGCAGGAGAAGACACTGTATGATGCGTGTTATGAAAAGCTGAAGAAATACGGATGGTGGAAAAGGCTTGAGAAAGAAATCGGTAGAATTGAGCTTCCGCAGATTGAAATATCTAAAGAAGAAAGAATTGCATTGGTGAAAAAGTATCATCCGTATATGCTGATGTTCGGTTTAATTCTGCTATTGGTCATGATTCCGATCGTGAAGCAGGGAATTATATTGAATGATGAAGTTCAGATGTATCAAACTCGCTTGCAAGGCTGGTTTACCTTACTTTTCCGAAACATCGGAGAGGAAATCAGAATGGGCAGGCCTCTACGCATATTGGCGGCATTAAATGCCGCTCTATCGTTTATTACAAAGAATATTTACTTGAATCGCATTATTCAATGTGGATGTATTTTTGCAGGGTTTTCTTCCTTTGGTTATTTCACATATAAATTGCTAAATAATAAGCGATTTAGCATATTTGTTACCATGTTTATTATGTTGTTTTTCCCGATTACATTTGAACATACTGCCCCAAATGCGTTTAATGGTTTGGTGTATATTCCCATGACTGAACTATTTCTCTCACTCACTCTCTATTGCAATTATCTAGATACGCATAAAAAACCAACCTTATACTATGCTGTTGGATTATTTATACCTGCGTTGCTTGGATATGAGTTTATGATTACATTTATTCCACTTTATGGCCTAACTTATATGTATAAGTCTTATATTCAAAATCAATTTGAAATAAAGAAGGTCCTTCGGGCAGTTGGGGTATGTGGGATAATTGGCATAGTGTTTGTGGCTATGCTGCTTATAACATCTAAACTTTGTCAAGGTGAGTATGAAGGAGCGCAGTTAGGGTTTGTGTCTGTCGAAAGTTCATTTTCAATAATTTGGATGCTATTTATGTCTGCATTGCCAGGCTATTGGATTACAAACGATAAGTATCAATATTTATTTAATATTTTCCAGCAAAATTCAGGGGTGACTCTGCGGAATGTACTGCTAATTGCAATTGTTTTTATTGCACTACTCACGTTAATAAAAATCAGAAAACCGATTGCATGCACAATGACTCAAAAGCAGTCTTTATTTCACTTTTCGGTATTAGCTGCTGGCACTATTTATTGCTTTTTTCCTTCATTTGCGAATGCTGTATCTAAAATTTATCAAGGAAATGTTACAAGCGAGCATTTTTCAGCCTTGCCGGTCAGTTCTTTTTTGTACTTGTTTACGTGTTTTACTATTTGCTACGCAGTTTGGGTCATTCTTCAAAAGGTGAAAAATAGAAATTCAATCGCATTAGTATGTGCAACTGTCATTACATTGAGTGCTTTCCCTGTACAATGCATGAACAGCGTATTGGCTCAGGAGCAGCATAGAAACACAGAGCGTTTTGTAAAAATGAATGCGCTGTTCGAGACAAATACATTAAAAAAACTATCTTATAATACAATCTATGCGCCGGAATTATATGAAACTCAAAATGCGTTGGCAATTCATCAAGGGTATTTTGAAGATGTAGCAGAGCAGAATGGAATTGAAAGCATTGCGATTATTTCGGAGTCGGAAGAAAACTGTAATGTAACGCTGTTCGAAACAGGCGTAAACCAGTGGACGGTTACAACCGGCGATGAAGCTGTAATTTTGAGTGAATATCGACTTGATGGCGAAGTTGGAGTGATATTGAGCAGTGCACTGTGTGAATTCGTTGCAGTTTCTGATCAAGGAAGAGACGGCGACTTTTATTATTATCACTTTAAAAAGGATGATGCCGGCAGTTTGAAGGTGAGTAATGATGAACCATTTACGAATATCTTAAAAACAGCAGGCACAACCTTGGAGACAGCAAGTATCGAATATGGAGTTCATTCCGATGGATGGGTTGAACCGGAAGCCAAAATACAGATTGCCACAGGCGATGAGGGAATTATTCAGTTAAAGGGATACTATAATCAAGGAATCACAGGAGATGATATTATTTACGTCTATCAGGGAGAGAAGCTACTTTCGAAGTATATTATCTCCGGACATAATATCGAATTTGAAATTCCATATATGCCGAATAGTACGGCGGACTTAACCATTAAATGCAGCTTCTTTTTTGAAGCCAATCCGCCGGATATCCGGAAACTGTCGTTTATTTTGGACGAACTAACGGGGCGATGATGGCGGTGAATAAACTATATTCTCAGAAAAAACAAAAAACCGGATACCATATATTACTTTTTAGCATCTGCTGTAATTATAGCACTTGCAAACTGGACATTGAATCAATCTATTCGAGTTTTGGGCTTGTTTATGGTTGATCTATGTGCCGTATGAAATGGGAAAAGCGAAGATCGCAGACAGATAGGTTTAATCCTTTATGACGCTGTAACAGAATAAAAAGGGGAATAAAAAATGAAAGTAGTCATTTTAGCCGGCGGTTATGGCACCCGAATATCGGAGGAATCTCAGTATAAGCCAAAACCAATGATCGAGATCGGCGGGCTGCCCATCCTCTGGCACATCATGAAGGGCTATGCGCACTACGGTTTCAACGAGTTCATTGTGTGTGCAGGCTACAAGCAGCATGTCATCAAAGAGTGGTTCGCGGATTACTTCCTGCACACCAGCGACATCACATTTGACTTCACCCAAGGAAACAAGATGATCGTGCATAACCGCCACACCGAGCCATGGAAAGTAACGGTGGTGGACACCGGTCTTAACACCATGACCGGCGGACGTGTCAAACGTGTGCAGCCCTACATCGGCGACAAGCCCTTCATGATGACATATGGCGATGGCGTGTGCGATGTGAATATCAGTGAGTTGGTGAAGTTTCATAAAAGCCATGGCAAAATCGCCACACTGACCGCCGTGATGCTGGAGCAGCAGAAGGGCATACTGGATATTGGCGGAGATAACGCTGTGCATGCTTTCCGCGAAAAGAGTATCGGCGACGGAGCACCCATCAATGCGGGATTCATGGTGCTTCAGCCGGAAATTTTCGATTACATTGAAGGTGACAGCACGGTCTTCGAGCGCAAACCGTTGGAGCGTCTTGCGGCCCAAGGCGAGCTGATGAGCTACATGCACCGTGGCTTCTGGCAATGCATGGACACCAAACGCGAGATGGACATGCTCGAAAACTTATGGCAGAGCGGTCATGCCCCATGGAAGGTATGGGAGGACTGACATGAATACATTGAATTTTTATAAAGGCAAGCGTGTGCTGGTCACAGGTCACACGGGCTTCAAAGGCAGTTGGTTGTGCCGCATCCTGCTTCTGGCCGGAGCGCAGGTCACAGGATATAGCCTTGAGGCACCGACACAGCCTAACTTGTTTTCTCTCGCCGGCCTTAATGGATGCATGCAAAGCGTGATGGGCGATATACGGGATTTTGAAACGCTCAAGGCCTGCTTTGATAACGGCAAGCCAGAGATTGTGTTGCATCTGGCCGCACAGCCCATCGTTCGTGACAGCTACAAGGAACCACGCTACACCTATGAAACCAACGTCATGGGTACGGTAAATCTGCTGGAATGTGTGCGCATAAACGATACAGTACGCAGCGTACTCAATGTAACGACCGATAAGGTCTACCGCAACAAAGAATGGGTCTGGGGCTACCGGGAAAACGACCCGCTGGACGGTTATGATCCCTATTCCAATTCCAAGAGCTGCTCAGAACTGGTGACGCATAGTTACGTCAGCAGCTTTTTCAACGGAGAAAGCGCACCGGCGGTTTCAACGGCCCGTGCGGGCAACGTAATCGGCGGCGGTGATTTTGCCAACGACCGCATCATTCCCGATTGTGTGCGCGCCGCGCAGGCCGGACACGCCATCGGGGTGCGAAACCCTTATTCGACAAGGCCATATCAGCATGTATTGGAGCCGCTGTTCGCTTACCTGATGATCGCGGCGCGCCAGTATGATGACAGGCGGCTTGCGGGCTGGTACAACGTAGGCCCCGACGACTGCGACTGCGTAACCACCGGCCAGCTCGTAAATCTGTTCTGTGAAAAGTGGGGAGCAGGCATGCGATGGGAAAACCAGGCAGAGTCCAACGCCCCGCACGAGGCCCATTTCCTCAAGCTGGATTGCAGCAAAATCAAGACGGCATTGGGCTGGAAGCCCGCTTGGCATATTGACCAAGCCGTCGAAATGACCGTCCGCTGGAGTAAAAGCTGGTTGGCCGGGGAGGACATCCCGGCTGTAATGGATGAGCAGATACGCACCTATTGTAAAGGAGAAGGCATATGAGCGCTTGGAAAAATGAGCAAGAGGCCCGCGAGCAAATCAAGGCGCTGGTGGCGCAGTATTATCACGATTTCAAGGAGGACCGAAAGCCGTTTGAGCCGGGCGATCGCATCACCTACGCCGCCCGAGTGTACGACGAAAGGGAGATGTGCGCGCTGACGGACGCCATGCTGGATTTCTGGCTGACGACGGGACGCTTTTCCGATGAGTTTGAAAAGAACTTCGCCGAATGGATCGGCGTGAAATACGCGCATCTGGTCAACAGCGGCTCGTCCGCCAATCTGATTGCTTTCATGGCGCTGACCGCGCCCGAGTTGGGCGAGCGGCAGATTCGCAAGGGCGACGAGGTTATCACGGTGGCTTGTGGCTTCCCTACCACTGTCACGCCCATCTTGCAATATGGCGCCGTGCCCGTGTTCGTGGATGTGACCGTTCCGCAGTATAACATCGACGCAAGCAAACTGGAGGAGGCACTATCCCCCAAAACCAAAGCCGTCATGATCGCCCACACGCTGGGAAATCCCTTCGACCTGGCGGCGGTCAAGGCGTTTTGCGACAAGCACGACCTGTGGCTGGTCGAAGACAACTGCGATGCGCTGGGCACCAAATACACCATCGGCAATGAAACGCGCTTCACCGGCACCTGGGGCGACATCGGCACCAGCAGCTTTTATCCTCCGCACCACATGACCATGGGCGAAGGCGGCTGCGTCTATACCAATAACCCGTTGCTGCATCGTATGATTCTTTCCTACCGCGACTGGGGCCGCGACTGTATTTGCCCATCGGGCCGGGACAATTTCTGCGGCCACCGCTTTGATGGTCAGTATGGCGAGTTGCCGCACGGCTATGATCACAAATACGTTTACAGCCATTTGGGCTATAACTTGAAAGTGACGGACATGCAGGCCGCCATCGGCTGCGAACAGCTCAAGAAATTCCCCTCGTTCATCGAGCGCCGCAGGCATAACTGGGCGTCCCTTCGCAAGGCGTTGGAACCGCTTGCAGACAGGCTGATTCTGCCTGAGCCTGCTGAAAACAGCGAGCCGAGCTGGTTTGGTTTCCTGATCTCCGTACGACCCGAAAGCGGGCTAAACCGCAACGCCGTGACGCACTTCATTGAACAGAAGAATGTTCAAACGCGTCTGCTGTTCAGCGGTAATTTGATCAAGCATCCCTGTTTTGATCAGCTCCATAATACGGACGCTTATCGTATAGTTGGCGAACTAGATTGTACTAATTTTATTATGAATCATTCCTTCTGGGTGGGAGTTTACCCAGGCATGACAGATGAAAAAATTGATTACATGGTTCAGGTGATCACGGCCGCGGTCAGTCAGAAGTTCTGAACATTCAACGATGGTCATTTTATCTCAAATGAAAAATTTTTGATTTGTTAAATTTGGCTTGGTAGGGATTTCAAACACGGCGATCTACTATAGTATAGAAATGCTGTGCTACTATGTACTTGACTTGGTTGATACATGTTCGCAAAACATGCGCGTAATGGTGATTACCATGGTTTCGTTTTTAATTGGTGTTATTAATCCATATTGTTGGGATAGCCGTTATGTTTTTATTCTAAATGAATCAAAAAAACCAAAAGGCACATTCGCGGATACCTAAAAACTGTATTATGCTATGGTATAACCGGCTGCTAATCTTCCCAGCAATCAAACTGTGGCTGACTAGTAGAGGGATTCTCTATTGGAAATCCAGCTTGGTATCATTGATGGACAGCATTCCTTCGAACTTTCTCCTGGGCAAAAAGTGGGCATTTGTGACAGAAGGGGCGAAAAAGAAGTGAAGAAAGCTATTGTAACTGGCGCTGATGGCTTTTTGGGTTCACACTTAGTATGTGAATTATTAGAAGCAGGTTATGATGTTGTAGCAGTAGTATTGAAAGAAAGCCATGCACGTAATGTGCTAAAGAAAAATCCTCATCTTGACTTTTTAGAATGCAGCATGGAAGAGTACCGCAACTTGGAAAATAAGGAGACTTGGAAAGACGCGGATTACTTATTTCATTTTGCTTGGGCTGGTGTATCGGATGAAGGTGGGGGTGACTATCATGTTCAATTGAATAATGTACGCTGCACCTGTGACTTGCTTTTTACAGTTGCTGAACTTGGCATTAAGCGTATGGTTTTTGCAAGCAGCATTATGGAATGGGAACATAAAAAAGCATTTGATCAGCAAAAGTATTTACAGCCCTTGCGCAACACATATCATATCGCCAAAACCTCAGCTAGGATGCTGTTATCTTTATATGCCGCTAATATGAACATTGACTTCTGTCCGGTAATCATTTCAAATGTCTACGGCGAAGGCGAACGATCTGCTCGGCTGATTAATACTGCTCTTCGCAAGATTCTAGCAGGAGAGCATATGAGCTTTACCAGTGGAGAACAATTGTACGATTTTATTTATTGCGACGATGCAGTACACGCTATTCGTATAGTTGCAGAACAGGGAAGGTCACAGACGGCATATTACATCGGTAACTCTAAACAAAAACCTCTCAAAGAGTTTTTATTGGAAATGCGAGATCTGCTCAACCCTTCTTATGAACTTGGTCTGGGAGAAATCCCCTTTCATGGCGTAAGCCTAGATTACACGGAATTTGACACAAATGCGCTTTTCGCAGAACTAGGCTTTGAACCCAAATATACGTTTGCGCAAGGTATTAAAAAAACGGCACGATGGATATTAACAGAAGAAAGCTGGAATTGAAATGAAACGAATCTCGGTGGTTGTGCCCACCTATAATGAAGAATTGAACATACAGATGGTCTATGATCGCGTGACAGCAGTTTTTCGAGAAGCGCTTCCCCAGTATGACCTCGACCTTCTCTTTATTGATAACGCTTCCCAGGACCAGACACAAGTTCTCATTGAAGCCCTATGCCAAAGTCATCCGAATGTTCGAGCTATCTTCAATGCTAGCAACTTTGGCTTTTCCAGATCAACGTTCTATGGACTAACACAGGCGACTGGTGATTGTGCAATACTGTTGTTTGCTGATTTACAAGACCCTCCAGATATAATTCCCGAGTTTGTAAAAAAATGGGAATCTGGGGCTGGCGTTGTGGTAGGCATAAAACAATCTAGCAGTGAGTCGCCCATAATGTACCACATACGATCATTTTACTATCGCTTGATCTCGGCAATCTCTGATATAGCACAATTCCCGCAGTTTGATGGATTTGGCCTTTATGACAGAAAGTTTCTTGATGTCATTCGAGGCTTGGAGGATTCTTTGCCATATTTAAGGGGTATTGTATCAGAATTGGGCTTCCATATAGAATGTATAACATATCATCAGCAAGTACGGGAAAGAGGAAAGAGCCATTTTAATTTTCTTAAAATGTATGATGTGGCCATGTTAGGCATTACTTCATACTCTAGAGCGGCCATGCGGATTGCAACGTTTATGGGAATGGGTATCGGTGGAATCAGTATAATAATCGCATTGTATACTCTGATTCGCAAGTTATTAGCATGGAACAGCTTTCCAGTTGGTAGCGCCGCCATATCTATTGGAGTATTTTTCCTAGGTGGCATGCAGCTAATGTTTATTGGTATTGTGGGAGAATATGTGGCTAATATCAACACTCGCGTGATGCATAGACCGCTTGTTGTAGAGGAAAAGCGTATTAATTTTGAGGGCGATAATAAGCAACAGGTCCGGCAGCCGAACAGCGTGTCATAATCCACTTGTCGCCTAAATAATGTCTCTACTGAACAAATGAAAAGCACAGTAACATTAAGCCATAGTGAACAGGATATGGTCGAGTAAGTGCAAGAAAAGCGACAAAGTCGGGAAAAGTCCTTGCATATATCGATATTCAAACGGCCGGATCTGGCTGGCGGACTACAACAGCCCATAGGTATAAATTTGAGAGAGAGCAACCGTTGGGTCAAGGAGACTCAGATAATTCTCAGGTGGGAGATAGGGAAGACTTGCACAGCTCTTTTGGGCAACTGATTAAGTCGCTGCGTTTTGGATTGTGTGCCTGTATCATACAAGCGGAGTATGGGTACTCAGATGAGGAGACCGTCATTCAACTCTAGGAGAATCTGTACATACTACCCCATCTCTCACGGCACACTTCTCAAAGAGGCTGACACCGAAGATTCCTGGGGAGATCTGTGCATGACGCAAAAGAATGGGAGAATCAGCATCGAAATGATGGGGATTCCAACGATTCCCACGTTGGAGGAAAGGGCGGAGCCACCATCGTAGCTGCAACCTGTGCACCATCCCACATTCGTTATCCTCAGGATGTCTCTTTGTTGAACAAAGCCAGAAAGAACGCAGATAAGCTGGTTGATGCCCTTCATATGTATCCGACGGACGGTAAGAAGCCTCATGGCTGCTGCAAACGTGCTAGGACGGGGCTTCTGAAATACACCAGCCATCGCAATCGCACTACAAAGCTGACCCGGAAAGCCATAAGAATGCAACTAAGGTACCTGAGAGGTGATCTGGAGATCATTGAGTGGAAACTGCTGAAAACATTGACCGTCCATCAGACAGAACGGCTCAGTGCGCTACAAACCATTTGCCAGCAGCAAAAGTATATGCACGGCAATCAGACCTACAGGATCCCTGGCTGCATAGTCAGTGGCAGATAGTCCCTTATACGCCCCCTTTGTTCGTGGCAAAGCCGGCAAGCCAGCGGAATTTGTCACCAAGCTGGATATCAGTATGGTGGATGGTTGGCCGCGGCTGAAGTCTGTTTCTTTGACGCATACAATGAAGTCCAGAATTTGCAGGATATGGTGGAGCATTTCAATGGAGAGAAGGTCATGATCCTAGCCGTATCCTGGCAGACAAGCTCTACCGGGACAGGGAGAATCTTCGATACTGTTAGGGACACGGCGTCCACATGTTCGGTCCAGTGCCCGGCCAGCCTCACAGGGACCAATGCTGAGACAAAAAACTGGAGATTTGGACGAATGTGAGCGCGTAAAAGTCGAACAGAACTTCAGTATGGCTAAGGGCAAGTGCGGCACAGGGCTTGTAGCTGTAAAGTTATAGGAAAGAGTTGGCCATGTGCTTACTGTGTCAGTTCTGCTGCTGAATCTACGCAAGATCCACTGAGCCTTTTTCTACTTTCTGATTGACGTTCTGGCGCCAATGTTTCCTCGCAGAAAACTAAAACTGTCTGTTGTTCAGTAGATATTATATAAAAAACTAGCTTGGAGGACTATATGAAGCAAAAAAAATATATCTCTATTTTTCTTTTGCTTTTTTTTGTAGAGCTATTGTATCCGCTATATGGAAGTCTTATTGATGAAAATATTACGCTTTCCGGTGTTACAAGCACGGCGACAATACAACCATTTTCCATACATTCAGTTATGGATGGCTCTTATCAGTCATCGCTGAACTCATGGGTGGAGAATAATTTTCCAGGGAGGAAAGCTTTGATTAAACTCAGAAGTCAGTTGCTTTTTTCTCTCGGGAAGAGTCTCCAAATAACAATGTCATCATTGGAAAAGACAATTATTTGTTCGAGTCTGGCTATATCCTTACGGAGCTTGGTATATCCAGAGCGACAGAACCTGAGTATTTCCAGAACCTGCTTAATAAATTGGAGCGTTTGGATCAGATTCTGAAGGAAAATGGGAAGGAACTGTACCTATTCATCACGCCCAGCAAAGCCCATTTTTTTCGGGATAAAATACCGGATTTATACCTAAAATGTGCACAAAACATTTCGGAGCCCAATGACTATACCCAATTTCTTGAATATCTTCAAAAAACGGATTTGCATTATTTTGACAGCAGGAGTTATATTGAGTCTCTGCAAGGGGAAGACATCGGAGCTCCAACTTACTATCCTACGGGAACCCATTGGTCGTCTTCTTATGGCTACAGAGCGGCAAAGGCATTTTCCGAATACATTAGCGATAAAGGAAAGTGGCCTCTGGCAAAAATTGAAATAACCGAATCTCCCTGTGAAAGCCCGGTTTGGCCGGATGCAGATCTGTATCAGAGCTTAAACTTAATCGCAGCGCCGAACCATGTGCAGTATTACCAGAATGTGATTACGGTTATTGAAGAGGGGGAGCACCCTAATGTTTTTGTGCGGGGTGGAAGTTTCCTGAGCCAGAGCATCAATGGACTGATTCAGGCAGGCCTATTCGGAAAAGATGTCCACTTCGAGAACAATTACTATTTCCTGGATCGGTACAGCAAAACCAAAATACTGTCCGCCTTTACTTCCTATGATGAATTCCCGGAAATGCCGGGTTTGCTGGCACAGTCGGATATTCTCATATTGGAAGTAAACGAGAATGCGATCCAGAGAATGAGCTTTGGCTTTATTGACTATGTTCTGACACATCCGGAATGGTTTGTGAAGTCGGAAAGTTGAGGAAATCATGGTATTTTCATCAATTGTATTTGTGTTCTATTTTTTGCCGATAACGCTAGCCGTGTACATCCTGGCAGAAAAAACCCATCTGATGTGGATAAAAAATACGGTAGTCCTCGCTGCGTCCCTGGTGTTTTATTCTTGGGGCGGCGTGCAGTATTTGCTGCTGCTGCTTTTCTTGGTTGCAGTAAACTATGTATGCGGATTGTTGATTGAAAAAACAAGATATAGAAAGATCTTCCTGTCGCTGGGACTGGCGGTTGATATTTTATCCCTTGTGTATTACAAATACCTAAATTTTATGATAAGAAGCTTACTTGCGGTGATTCACAGTCTGGGGAATACAGATTTCCAGATTCCGATGGAATCCATTGTTTTGCCTATCGGTATTTCTTTTTTTACCTTTCAGATTATATCTTACCTAATTGATGTTTACCGCAAAGAGATTCACGCTCAAAAGAATCCTGCATGGCTAACCCTGTACATCATGATGTTCCCCCAACTCATTGCTGGCCCAATTGTAAGATACAGTGATATTTGCAAGGAAATCGAGCATCGGAACACAAGCGCCGCCATGGCAGAACAGGGGATAAGACGGTTCATCTCCGGTTTTGCGAAAAAAATCTTTATCGCAAACTGCATGGGAAATGTTGTAGATCTGGTCTTTGGTGCTTCCGGAACCTCGAGTACACTCCTAGCATGGACAGGTGCGGTTTGCTATGCCTTCCAGATTTATTTTGACTTCTCGGCGTATTCCGACATGGCAATTGGCTTGGGCTTGATGTTCGGATTCCGGTTCAATGAGAACTTTAATTTCCCCTATATTTCCAAGAGCATCCAAGAATTCTGGCGCCGCTGGCATATATCTCTCTCCACCTGGTTCCGGGATTATCTCTATATTCCTCTGGGCGGTAACCGCAAGGGAGCGAAGCGCACCTATCTGAACCTCGCAATCGTGTTCCTGTGCACCGGTATCTGGCACGGAGCGGCCTGGCAGTACATCGTATGGGGTATATTCCATGGTGCCCTCCAGTTACTGGAACGGGCATGGCTCGGAAAATGGCTAAAAAAAATACCGGCCGTTTTTTCCTGGCTGTATACCATGGTCATGGTGGTGATTGGGTGGGTATTTTTCCGGGCGGAAAATCTTTCGGCTGCAATTCAATACCTGAAAAATATGTTCACTTACCACGCACTTGATATCAACAGTACCGATATTAATATCCTCCTAAAATTTACACCACTGTTTTCTATTGTTGCAGCATTTGCTGTATTGTTGTCCACACCTATCGCCCAAATGATTGCGAAAAAAATTCCTCAGCATAGCAAGTGTATCATAAATATTGGTTATCTTCTGCTCATGTGCATTACAATTCTCTACTTGTCTGGGCTTTCCTATAATCCATTTATTTACTTCCAATTCTAAGCTGTAACGACAGGGGATACAGATTATTTTGCTCGAAAAAGCGCTTCACAAGGCCTCACCTACAACGGTAGATTGTGAACAAAGACAAATCGAATGTTTGCAGGTAACATATGGGAAAAGTTATGGTTCACCGCAATCTTTGCTCTAATGGCAGTATGCCTGTTGGTGCAATTTTCTCAGGTTATGATATGCTTTGATGACTACGTATATTACTTCCTATCCTACAAAGTGGAACCATTTCACTCAGAACGTTCGTTTATATTTTCTGAGTTATTCCAATTTCAAAAGAAGCATTATATTGCCGCAAACAGGAGACTTTTGTATTTTAGGCTATGGCTAACCTCAAATAAACTTGCAAGTCTTACCGGTGTGCGGATTGGTGCGTCGCTGATGTTCCTTTGCGTTTCGTTCTTGATCTTGTAGACTGTACACCGGGGAAAAAGCCAAGGTGCACTGCTGTCAGCGCTGGTTATCTGATTTCTGTATTGGCGGCATTACCCTGCACCGGCAGGGAACCTATTTGACGTCTGTGATTCTCCTCCTGTTTTACCTACTTTATTTTCGGAGTCAGTGTCAGATAGCACCTTGTACGTCCTTTGTTCGTGGCAAAGCCGGTAAGCCGTTGAAATACGGCATCACGGTGGATGTCTGCGGCTTGAAACCTGTACCTTTGACATGTATAATGGAGCCCGGAACCGGCAGGATATGGCGGAGCGTATTTGTCAGAGCGAAGGTCATAATCCCAGCCATACCCTGACGGACAAGCTCTACCGGAACAGGGATAATCTTCTATACTGTAAGGAAGAAGATTATCCACCTGTCTGGTCCGATGACGGGCATGCGTTACAGGGACCAATGCCGGGCCAAAGAACATGACCTATTAAACAAATGTGAATGCATATTCAGTCTGGCTAAGCACAAATGTGGCATGGGGCTGGCTACTGCGATGTTACAGGAGACAGCTGCCCATGTACTTGCCATGTCAGTCTAATCATGAATCTACACAAGATCTGCTGCGCTTTTTTCTACTATCTGCTTGACGTTCTGGCACCAATGCTTCCTCCCAGAAAACTGTCTATTGCTCAATAAACTCAAATAAGGAAATCAAAATGCAAAACTTTCAAACTCACCTGTACCGCCTCTGCGAACGGCTTATACGTATCTCTTGTGGTCATGAGGATCTTCAAAAGTCAGAGGCATTCTTCCAGTTTGCAAAATTTGGGTTGGTAGGAGTTACCAATACTCTTCTATCCTACCTACTGAATATTGCCATCTTGTATTTGCTCGCGCCACTTGCTCTTTCATGGGACTATGTAGCGGGCAACGTTGTGGCGTTTGTCCTCAGCGTGCTGTGGTCATTTTACTGGAATCGCCGTTTTGTATTCCAAAAGGAGAAAACCACTCTGCGCGCAGAGCTGGTCATGTTGCTAAAAACCTATGCCGCCTATGCGCTCACGGGTATCCTTCTGAACAATCTGCTGTCCTGTCTGTGGATTGAATACTTCGACATTTCAAAATATGTTGCTCCATTGATCAATTTGGTCATCAGCGTACCGCTCAACTTTGCTATCAACAAATTCTGGACGTTTTCGTAATATTGCTTTCAAAGATGAGGAGGATAACCATGCGCGGCATTATCCTGGCCGGTGGCGCGGGCACGCGTCTCTACCCGCTTACCATGGTCACAAGCAAGCAGCTTCTGCCTGTCTACGACAAGCCCATGATCTATTACCCGCTTTCGACTCTCATGCTGGCGGGCATTCGTGACATCCTCATCATTTCTACGCCGGAGGATACGTCGCGCTTTGAGCACCTGCTTGGCGACGGCGGACAGTTTGGTGTGAGACTCTCCTACAAGGTCCAGCCCTCCCCCGACGGGCTGGCCCAGGCCTTCACACTGGGCGAGGCTTTCATTGGGGACGAAGCCTGCGCCATGGTGTTGGGTGATAATATCTTCTATGGCAATGGCTTTGGCAGGATGCTGCGTGCTGCCGTACACAACGCCGAGGCAAACCGCCGTGCGACTGTCTTTGGATACTATGTCAACGACCCGGAGCGTTTCGGAGTAGTGGAATTCGATAAGGCCGGCAAAGCCCTTTCCATTGAGGAAAAGCCCAAGGTGCCCAAGAGCAACTACGCCGTGACGGGCCTGTACTTCTATCCGCAGGGCGTCAGTGCTATGGCGCATCGGGTGAAGCCCTCGGCGCGCGGTGAGCTGGAAATCACCACGCTCAACGAAATGTATCTGAAGCAAGGGACCCTGGATGTGCAGCTCCTGGGCCGCGGTTTCGCCTGGCTGGATACCGGCACGATGGACAGCTTGGTGGACGCCGCCAACTTTGTGCAGATGATCGAGCAGAGGCAGTCCATTACCATCTCCGCGCCGGAGGAGATCGCCTATAAGAACGGCTGGATCAGCCGCGAGAAGCTGCTGGATAGCGCGGCCCGCTATGGCAAAAGCCCCTATGGTGAACATCTGAGAGCAGTCGCGGAAGGAAAGGTGATGTACTGATGAAAAAGATCGAAACGAATATTCCCGGCGTATGGATCATCGAGCCGCAGGTCTTTGGCGACCATCGCGGTTATTTTATGGAAACCTACAGTACGCGGGCATTTCACGAAATGGGTCTTGACGCGATATTTGTGCAGGACAATCAGTCCTTCACGACGCAGAAGGGGACGCTTCGAGGCATCCACTTCCAGAACGCGCCTATGGCCCAGGCCAAGCTGGTGCGTGTCACGCGCGGCGCGGTCATGGACGTGGCGGTCGACCTGCGCAAGGGCAGTCCCACCTACTTGCAATGGACTGCAGCGGAACTGAGCGCGGAAAACAAACGCATGCTCTATATCCCGCGCGGCTTCGGGCATGGGTTCAAGACTCTAACGGATGACGTGGAGTTCTGCTATAAGGTGGATAACCTTTACAGCAAGGAACATGACCGCGGCATCCGTTTTAACGATCCTGCCATCGGTGTGGACTGGGGCGAAGTTGTGGAGGCGCTGTTGTCACAAAAGGATACAACCTCGCCCCTGCTGTCAGGCAGCGACTGCAACTTCATCTACGGACAAATCTGATGCGGTAAGGAGGTCTTCCCCATGACTATTATCGTGACCGGTGGCGCCGGATTCATCGGCTCCAACTTCATCTTTTATCAACTGAAGCACAATCCCGATGACCGCATCGTGTGTCTGGACAAGCTGACCTACGCGGGCAATCTCTCCACCCTCGCCTCCGTGATGGATGATCCGAACTTCCGTTTCATCAAGGCCGACATCTGCGACCGTGAGGCTGTAAACCAGCTGTTCGAGGAGGAAAAGCCGGACATCATCGTCAACTTCGCCGCCGAAAGCCACGTGGACCGCTCCATCGAGGACCCCGGCGTTTTTCTGCGCACTAACATTCTGGGTACGCAGGTTCTC